>Ga0315905_10000112_pt1 | contig 85491 bp, 66 predicted proteins | sample LakEriMetagenome_5_FD_203522 | JGI IMG/M metagenome (GOLD analysis project Ga0315905, IMG submission 203522) | Freshwater fungal communities from buoy surface, Lake Erie, Ohio, United States - Buoy 4 MA121 | ecosystem: Environmental > Aquatic > Freshwater > Lake | place: USA: Lake Erie, Ohio...
GCCTTTTTGGTCAAGATGTGGCTCTTAAATGCATGCTTGCGCTTGATTTTGCCACTTCCAGTGATGGTGAATCGCTTCTTTGCACTGGATTTTGTTTTCATTTTAGGCATTTGACTTGCTTTTTTTGTTAAACTTCTATATCAGCTTCTTATTTCTTTTTCGGGTTGATCAAGAGGATCATTTTTTTACCTTCTAGCTTGGGTAATTGCTCTACCGCACCGAGGTCAGCGAGTTCTTGCGCAAATTTGAGAAGTAATATCTCGCCTCTGTCCTTGAACACGATGGTTCTTCCTTTAAAGAAAACATAGGCTTTTACCTTACTGCCTTCTTCGAGGAATTTTTTAGCATGGGCCAATTTGAAAGCGAAATCGTGGTCATCGGTATTGGGACCAAAACGGATTTCTTTCAAAATCACTTTGCTTTGTTTGGCTTTTAGTTCTTTTTGTTTACGCTTTTGGTTGTAAATAAACTTTTTGTAGTCTAGAATTTTACATACCGGCGGCGTTGCATTTGGAGAAATTTCCACAAGATCCATGTCTTGTTCTTCAGCAAGAGCAATCCCTTGGGCAACACTCATTACTTGTGGTTCTTCTCCTTCGATAACAAGACGAATCTCTGACGCATAAATCTTTTCATTGATGCGATGCTGAGCAGCCTCTTCTCTTTTTACAAATGGTTTTGAATTTCTTCTCATTCAGTAGTTAGTTCAACTTAAGCCAGTTCTGCGGAAATTAATTCCTGAATCAAGTCCGCAAATTTGTTCAGGTCCATGCTGCCGTGATCTGCGACGCCGCGTTGCCGAACTGAAATAGTATCGGACTCAGCTTCTTTTTCACCTACGATGAGCATGAAAGGTACTTTGTTGAGTTCTGCATCTCGGATTTTTTTACCGATTTTTTCGTTGCGATCGTCAATAAGTCCGCGAATATCGGAATTATTTAGGAATTCTGAAACTTTTTCTGCGTACTCGTTGTATTTATCGGAGATTGGCAAGACAATAAATTGCTCTGTAGACAACCAAAGTGGGAAGTCGCCAGCGCAGTGTTCGAGCAAAACAGCAACAAAACGCTCCATTGAACCAAAAGGTGCACGGTGAATCATGACCGGCCTATGCTTTTGGTTATCAGCACCAATGTATTCGAGTTCAAAGCGTTCAGGAAGATTGTAGTCTACTTGAATTGTACCCAACTGCCACTCTCGCCCTAGCGCATCTTGCACCATGAAGTCGAGTTTTGGGCCATAAAATGCGGCCTCTCCGTATTCGACTACTGTAGGTAATTCTTTTTCTGATGCAGCATCTATGATCGCTTGCTCTGCTTTTTGCCAATTTTCGTCTGAACCGATATACTTAGCGCGATTGTCTTTGTCTCGGAGTGAGATCTGTGCCTTGAAGTTTTCAAATTTCAAAGTCTTGAGCACATAAAGTACGATATCGATCACATTCTTGAACTCTTCTTTGACTTGTTCTTGCGTGCAGAAAATGTGTGCGTCGTCTTGGGTAAAGCTACGAACACGAGTTAGGCCGTGAAGCTCGCCAGATTGCTCATAGCGATAAACCGTTCCGAATTCGGCAAAACGAGTTGGTAAATCTTTGTAGGAGCGTGGTTTACTCTTGAAAATTTCGCAGTGATGCGGGCAGTTCATGGGTTTGAGATAGAACTCTTCGTTGGGATCTGGCGTTCTGATGGGCTGAAAAGAATCAGCTCCATATTTTTCGTAGTGCCCAGACGTTACATAAAGTTCTTTGTTTCCAATATGTGGCGTAATGACTTGCTGGTAACCTGCTTTTCGTTGCACTTTTTTAAGAAAATTCTCAAGGCGCTCACGCAAAGCCGCACCTTTTGGCAACCAAAGCGGCAAACCTTGCCCTACTTTCTGACTAAAAGTGAAAAGTTCGAGTTCTTTCCCTAGTTTGCGGTGATCGCGGCGCTTGGCTTCTTCGACACGCTCGAGGTATTCGTTAAGTTCGGCTTGCTTTGGAAAAGTAATGCCGTAAATACGGGTGAGTTGTTTGTTTTTTTCATCCCCACGCCAGTATGCACCTGCAATTGCGGTAAGCTTAACGGCCTTGACAAAACCGGTGTCCGGGATGTGTGGGCCACGGCAGAGGTCTGTGAAGTTTCCTTGTGTGTAAAAAGTAATGCTGCCGTCTGGTAGATCGGCAAGGAGTTCTAGTTTGTAAGGATCTTGTTTTTCTTCGAAATAGGAGATGGCAGCAGCTTTGCTGATTTCTTGGCGAATAAAAGGATTCTTAAGCTTGGCGAGTTCTTTTATTTTTTGCTCGATTTTTTCGAGGTCTTTTTCGGAGATGCTGTACTCCATTAAATCGACATCGTAATAAAAACCATTTGCTACTGGAGGGCCAATTGCCAATTTTATTCCTGGATAGAAAAATTCTAATGCCTCGGCCATAAGGTGAGCAGAGGAGTGCCACATGGTGGACTTTCCTTCTTCGTCAGACCACGTGAGTAGTTGCAGCGTGCAATCTTGGGTCAAGGCGGTGCTGGCATCTTTGATTTGATCGTCGATGCGTGCTGCGAGCACGTTACGCGCAAGGCCTTCTGAAATAGATTGTGCCACCTGCATGGCTGTTGTTCCGGCGTCAAACGTACGAATGTTTCCATCCGGAAAAGTAATTTTAATGGACATAGTAAATAAAAATGAAGTGCAAAATTACAAAAAATGTAGCAGACTTCTGCTACTTATTGTGTTTGCTGAGCGCAACTTGGAGGTCGGCCTGAATGGCGCGAATTTGACTGCCTATGGCTGCGTTATCGAGCTGAACGTCTGGGAGTTCTTTTGAAATGTAAGATACAAAACGCCAAACTTCTAGCACCTCAGCAACAGGAACCTCATAGGGTGCATAAAGCGGATTGGTGGAACTCAGGCGCAACAATTGCTGCTCTTCTAGGAGGTTTTGAACATATTTAAAGACGATACCGTCTTCTTTGGTAACGACAACGCATGGCGTATTGGAAGCCAAGCGCAACCAATCTTGCACAAACTCACCTACTACGTATGAACCGTGAACCACGGGCGGCATGGAGTCTCCGATGATGGGAAATGCGCGGTATTTACGGTCTTTGGAAAGAAACGGCAGACGCAAGGTGGGCAATTCTTGTAAGTAGCTTGGATCTGCATAACCAGCGGTGTAGCCGGCACTCACTTTTTCAGAAATTAATTCAATTTCTTCCTCGTTTTGCGCATTTACAATTGTGGTCAAAACGCGAAGGTTTTGGCCGCTTGCCTCGCCTTTCCATGCGCCTTGAAAAGCATCTAGCTCGGCATTAGTCAACTCTTGAAGAGACTTGGAAAGCAAAACTTCTAGAGGGATGTGCTCAATTTTGGAGAGCTGTAAGAGCAGTTCTAAACTGGGTTGAGCCACTTCATTTTCATAACCGCTGTAAGTGGAACGATTGAGCCCTAGCTCTTGAGCCATTTCTTCTTGAGATTTTCCTTTCTTTTTGCGTAAATACTTTAAATTTTGAGCAATATACATAGCGCTAAATATTTGCTCAAAGCTAAAAAATAATTATCAATATCTCATCATTTAATTGATTATTTTTTAATCAACTTAAAAATCTGGCTTATTGCGCTTCGAAACGATAAGAAATCCAGCCCGCAGCGGTGCCCTCTCCTGGACTAAAGCGCGAAAGTTTGGCGTATTTGAGTGCTTGTTCAACCATACAAGCGCTGGCATTTTTACTCTTAGCGGCAATATATTGAACTTCCGCAACCCTGCCCGCTGTATTCACCTCGATTTGCAAATAAACCAAACCACTTGAATTGAAACCGCAGGTATAACCGGGGTTTCTTACATGCCAAGTATTGCCCTCAAAAGCGCTGCGCTTATTGACACTGAAATCGACCATTACGGCACCAGCAAATTGATTAGGTTGCGCAGGACCTGTTGTTTTGGAATCAGTACTTTGGCCTTGCTGCTTAAGTTCTTGTATGCGTTTATTACTCTCTTGAACAATGCGTTGGCGGGCAGCCGCACCACCCGTCTGAGCAAAAACCTCAGCTTCATAATCGTGAGCTGTTTGCTCGGGAGTACCTTGACTTGCGCCTCCGGTTTGCGCAGACCAATTTTCATAAGATGATGGTCGTGTATCATTGGCGTCTCTGGCCAAACTACGCAATGCTCCACTTTGTTGTTGAAGCTCCATTTCTTGCCGGATTTGTTCTTTTTCTTCTGGGCTAATCTCTTCAAGTGCTACCTCGTAAAGACCTTCATTTGAAAGCAATTGTTCTTTTTTTACGGTGGTTAGTTCGAGATAAACAAAAGACCCTACATACAAACTCAATACCACAATAAGGGCCTTGAGATAATGCTCAGACTGAAAAGATCTTGAATTCATGGTTGAAAGGTCATTATTTTTTGATCGGTTAAAAAATAATAAGCCAATCCTTTGGAGGAGGAAAGCTGCAATGTGCGCTCATCGAAAGGAATAATGCGTTGATAAGCACACTCGATAAGGAGTTGAGCATCTTTGTTGTAGAGGCCCAGGCCATTTTGATTTTCGACAAGAAGTAAATTAGACTCAAAGCTTTTAATTGCTTTAAATTCGGGCTGAAGAAGCACTTTTCCGAAGCTATCTACGAGGCCAACTCCCCTAGCGTCTTGAATTAAAAATCCAAAAGGAGGAAAAGCCACTATTTGATCATACTGAAAGGGCAAGGCCACTTTAGAGGAGGTAGAAACCAAACCCCATTTGCCATTTTGCTGCACGGGCCACAAACCCGCATAGACTGGCTGCGCTGCGTCGTAGCTATTCTTGACAACAATTCTACCTTTGGTGTCCAATAGTCCTAGTTTTGAGCCTTTTGAAAAAATAGCCACGTTCTCCTTTGTAAATGACGCTAATTCTGGTGCATTCAAAAACCATTCCAAATCATTAATTTCCAATCGTTTGCCTGTTGAATCAAAATAATGCAAATTTTTACCAATTTTCGCAAAGATATAGGTAGCTTGTACCGGGGAGATGATTTGCTCATACTTCGCAGGTAAAATATTTTTACCTCGTTTGTTGAGGCCTACCTTGCCATTTTTCTGTATCACTTCATATTTGGACACCACTTGAGGAAGCTCCGGCGTGTTTTGCCAGTTCATCGCAAGAAGGGTTTGCTGTACCTCTTCCCATTCGAGCGCTTTTTGCTGTAAAAACTGTCCTTGTCTACTCAGAAGATAAAATCCGCTGCTGTCCTCGGCAATATAACCTTGCTCAGTAGCGGTGATATCAAGGAATTTAAAATCAACAATATTTTCGTTTTTCTTATTGATGAGACCATACAAGCTATTTTTTGACACCGCCGCCAAGCCCTCTACAAATGCACTGGCATCGTCGAATTGTGCGGCAATGACTTGTTGACCGCTTTGATCCGTGTATCCAAATTGGTCGTCTTGAAGGAAGGGATACATTTTTTTAAGGAGTAATTCGGCATCTTGGGCGAGGTCTTCCAAAAAAGGGTATGTCGGATAGTCTATTTTAAACTGCGCTAATTTTTCTGCACTGTAGGGCTTTAAATAGAACTGATGAATTTGTTTCCAGGCCTGAGGGGTGTAGGGTGAATTTGGGTAACTTTCAATAAACGCAGCGAACGCAGTTATGGACTCTTGTTGTGCATATATGGCATATAAACGCATCCAGGCTTGGGCTGTAAAAGGATTGTTTGGATTGGATACAATAAAACTCGCCAGGGCTAATTCGGAATTATTGCTGGTTTGTTCTTGATACCATAATTGATCGTACAGCGCTAAAGCAGCATCATATTGTATAGCATCGGGATACGAGGATATAAATACCTTAAGCGCAGCAGCTGTTTGCGCAGCCACGGCCTCTTCGTAAGCCAAACTGTCTCTAAAAAGAATAGCTTCTGTTGCCATATTTGTAAAAAGCTTACCAAAATGAGTAAGCCATTTTTCTGCTCGATTAATACTTGGCTGTACAAGCACCACTGCATACTCTTTTTGTGCCAACTCAAGGAGCAGTTCATGAATGGTGGAATCAGAGATTGGAATCCACTTTAAACGGGCATTTTTTTCTTCAATGGTTGCTTTTTTCCATGATTGGCTGCAGCTGTTGAGATAGTATAATGCACTATCCGGCTCATATGAAAATGCTTGGCTATAAAAAACAGACAACCCAAAAGCTGCGGCAATGCTGTCTTTTTTGAGATCTTTGTAGAAATAAGATTTTGCCAAGCCAAAGTTGGCTTGTGTCAACGCATTGAGGCCTTTTTGCGTATTTTTTTGTGCAAAAGAGTTGCTTGTTAAACCAATTAAAAATATGAAACTACAATATTTGATCATGATAGGAGTGCAGCCTTGAGTGCTGGGGGTACCATGCAAACAGGTATGGGTTCCATTTTATGGAGGTTCGCGTGGTGAAAGTTCTTGTATATCTTTAAAACTTCTTGTTGTCTTTCATTGAGTTGTGAGGGCTCACCGCTGAAGGTCATGGCCCATTCGAGCTCAGGGTACGATGCTCCAATTTGGTCTTCGTCTGAGCGGCCGTCTTCCCATAGGCCATCGGTTGGTGCAGCATTTTGAATAGACGCAACCACCTCGAGCGCTTTTGCTAAGGCAAAAACTTCGGTTTTCATGAGGTCGGCAATTGGGCTGATATCCACACCGCCATCGCCGTATTTGGTATAGAATCCGACACCGAAATCTTCTACTCTATTGCCTGTGCCCGCAACCAAACATTGATTGGCTTGTGCAACGGCATAGAGTGTAACCATACGCAAACGCGAACGTGAATTGGCCATGGCTAAGGGTTGAGAAATGGAGTCTAGGGGCAATGCTGCCTCGAGTGTTTCAAAGGTGTGTGTGAGGTCTATGGTTAAGGTACGCACATTTTGAAAACGTCTTTGTAGTTCTTTCATGTGTTCGTTGGCACGATCGAACTCTGCTTTGGTTTGCCTAATTGGCATGGTAATGCAAATGGTGGGTGCACCTGTCAGCGCACATAATGTGGAGCTTAGCGCAGAGTCAATACCCCCGGATATACCAATTACAAATCCTTTAGATTTAGCAGTTTGTAAATAAGTATGCAACCAACTGACGATATGATCCGCTACATCATGCATTAGAATAATAATGTTAATCTGAGCTGTGCTTGATTGAGCGTTGCCTGATTTCTAAAATAGTTCGGCATGTTTGCCGCATCTAAGGTATACAAGGTGCTGTTTGCTTCTTTTCCCTTGACGTGTAAAGGCATAAAACCATAGTTGTAGCATAATTCGGCTACAAGACACGTAGAACCAGAAAAATTCCATTCAACGCCAGCGCTAATGCCTACGTTTGCATTGTAAAAAAACAAGTCTTTGGCAACGCTCATGCCAATATTTTCTTGAGCGGAGCCATCTACGCTTCCTGCAAAAGGAACAAGAAAGCCATTGTCATTGACTGTATTGGTGAGTAAAAAACGGTTTCTTAAACCAAAACGAAAAAGTCCACGGTAATCACCTATGAAATCTGTTCTGAAGGTCAAACCAATAGGCAAAGACAAATATAGCGGCTCGTATGTACGCTCCGTGAGGTTAAAAACTAGATCGGTAGACACCGTCGCATCCTGAGATTTGATTTGTTTATCTGTAAAACGATAAAATACGTCTTGATCGGTGACGTTATAATTAATCCTATCGATATCAAATTCAATACCGCCAGTGAGGGCGATATTCTGTGATTCTTTGGAGGATTTTGTGAAACTAACCCCAAAAGAAGAGGAAAAACCCGCTGAACTTGCAAGCAAATTTGTACCCATTTGTGGGAAATTAAGACCTACAGATCCGACAATGCCACCCTGAAGCTTTTTTTCAGAAACAACTTGTGCGAAAAAAGAAGTGCAATTTGCCACAATTAATGTGCAAAATAGAAGGTGTTGCAAACGTAGTGATTTCATGTTGCCTGATTAATGTTAATTTTGAACAAAAATAACAATATTCATGATACGTAAGTTCGGTTTCACCCTTCTCGTTTGCGGTCTTTTTGCTTGCCAACAAGATCCGTACAACGTAGATGTAGAAAGATCCCAACTTAAGATCACCTACCAAAACCTCGATTCCGCCTTTCGTTACGCACACGCCAACCAGCAACGCAAGCTCATCACCCAACTCCTCAAGTCAGATTTTGATCTTACTCAGTTTTGCTTTCCTTATGCCCTACAAGTTTCTACAAAAACGGATAGCTCCTTTTTAAGTGGCCTACAACGCACTTACGCACATCCGTTTAATAAACGCGTATTCCGAGCGCTAGACCACCGTACAAAATGGCGCTGCAAAACCTATGAACAAATAGCGCTAGCGCTCAAAAGACTGCACGTTTTGGCGCCCAAAATAGACCTGCCAAGTAGCGTGTATTTTACCTATGCACAATTTGCAGCAAGCGCCTATGCCTCACCCAAAAATGTAGTGATCGGGCAAGAACGCTATCTTGGCCCTATGCATCCGCTTATTGCACAGCTACCAACGCAACAATTTTACGACTGGATTAAAGAGGGCATGGCGCCTCAATACGCCACCTCAGATGCCTTGCTTGCTTGGCTTAGCACCAATACCCTGAAATCCACGGACGAGAATTTAGCCAGCGAAATGCTGCGTTGGGGCAAACTCATTGCTATACTCGAAATTATTAGTCCGGAAGTTAAACTCGAGCAGCACTTGCGCTATTCTCAAGCAGATTTAACATGGGCGCTCAATTCTGAACGCGGTTTTTGGGAATATCTTGTCGAACAACAACTCTTGTTCAAAACAGACCAAGAGCTCAACATGAATTTACTCAATGAAGGACCTTATACAATTGGTCTTCCACAAGAAAGCCCCGATCGAATGGGTCGTTTCCTCGGCTATCGAATTGTAAAGCAATATATCGAGGCCGAGCAACCGAGCATTTCCGCTTTGCTCCAAACGCCCTATCATCAAATACTCAAAAAATACGAAGTACCCCAATGAGCGACCAAATAGAAAAAACCTCACAAATCAGTATTCAAGTAGGCTTGAATGCCAATCAATTGCCATTACGCATGCTTTGGTCTGCGAGTGATGGGCAAATCAACAATGCTGAAACCGCTGCTTTTCTGCTTTCTATATGGGATCCCAAAGAAAAGAACACCATGAAAATTGATCTCTGGACCAAAGACATGACCATAGAAGAAATGAAACAGTTTTTTCACCAAACTTTACTCACTATGGCCGATACTTTTGAAAAAGCAACCGGAGAACACCTGATTGCCGAAGACCTCCGCGACTACTGCTATCATTTTGCGGACAAAATGAAAATTTTGCCAGAATAATGGAGCTCGTTTTAGCGAAGATGGAGACTCACTTTGAGGATCCCATACAATACTTTCTGCCCGCACCCAATTCCAAACTGGCTTTACAGCCTTTTCTCGGAAAAGAAATTCAATTTCAGTTCACAGGAATCATTTTTTGCAGCCTTTGTCAGAAAAAGATTGCCAAGACTTTTGGAGAGGGTTTTTGCTTTAGTTGTTTTTCAACGTCTGCAGCAGCTAGCCCTTGTATTTTGCGGCCCGAGCTTTGCCAAGCACATCTTGGCCTCGGTAGAGATCCGGTTTATGAAGAAAAAAACCATAACCAACCACATTTAGTTTATTTAGCTCAAACCGACCAAATTAAGGTCGGGATTACGCGCAAAACACAAATGCCTACGCGTTGGATAGACCAAGGAGCAGCTGCAGCTATTGTGCTTGCCGAGGTTCCGAATCGCTACTTATCGGGCGTATTAGAGGTCGCGTTAAAATCTCAATTTTCGGACAAAACAAATTGGCAAAACATGCTCAAGAACAAAGCCTACGACGGCCCGGACCTTACTGACATCAAATGGGAACTTGAAGAAAGCCTACCCACAGACCTCACCCAATTTTGGACCGACGAAGAAGCTATTTGGAGTTTCAATTATCCCGTTATGAACTACCCTACTCAGGTGAAATCCTTAAATTTGGATCAAACACCGCTTATCAAAGGTACGCTTACTGGCATTAGAGGGCAATACTTATATATAGATGGCGCTTTTGTAATCAACATCAGAAGACACACCGGTTATCAAATCAAATGGGAAAACTAATCAGACAGCTTTTAGACGTATTTTATCCTTTGTTTGCTCGTTTTTTTGACAAACAAACATACTACTATGCGGCCTGCGGTGGCGCCAATTTGGTTTCGAGCTGGGTATTTTTTTATTTGTTTTATCAGTTTTTATTTGAAAAACGAATCTTCAACATCCCTTTTGCGGCAAATACGTACGTAGTTTCTGCATACACCCTGAGTTCGATGCTCTGTTTTGTCATTGCATTTAGCATTGGTTTTTTGCTCAATAAATTTGTGGTGTTTACGGAGAGTCAATTAATGGGGCGCGTACAGCTGTTCAGATATGCAGTGAGCGCCGGGTTTTCTTGGTTGGGAAACTATTTGCTGCTCAAAATACTCATAGAGGGCCTGTATTTTTACCCTTCTATTGCAAATGTCTTTGCAAGTGCGTTTGTTGTGCTCCTTTCCTATTTTTTACAAAGAAAGTACTCGTTTAAGTAATTAATTACAAACAAGCGTATCTACCCAAGGTGAGTAAGCCACAAAGATACCTAAAGCACCGCCATCAATATTCGTCGGAATATTCGTCGGGACTGCAAACGGACTGCCTCCTGAGAAGATTTGATTGTATTTTTTTTCAAAATAGTTGTATTCTTTGAGACCCAGCTTGGACATCTTTACAACAATTGTGTCGCCCTGTTTAAAATAGCCCCTATAGTCATTATTTGAGGTGGTGTCTTGAAAGCTCATCGGGTTTTCATAGGCAAAGTCAAAAGTTAAACCATTGAAAAATTTGTCGTTAAAATAAGGGTTGAACGTTTTTGAAAACTGAAAATCTTGCAAATATTTGACCTCCCACAAATAGGCGTCGGCTGTATTGTTCGGGTCAGTTAGCTGCGCCCATGAAAAACCCCGATCTGTAAAATTGCCTTCTGGTTTCCAATACAATGAATCTAGTGCAACAGGATCTAAGATTTTAGAACTTGCCGCATATTGCTTTCCTTCATGCGCAATTTGTAGGGTATAGGTCTTACCGACCTCTCCGAGCATGTTCAAGGATACGTAGGCGCAAAGATGCAAGTTCACTAAAATCTCGGCAGGAATTCCAAAAATTCCGGCAGCTATTTGCTCAAACCCCGGTGGTAAATCATCTGTGCAAATTTTGGTGAGTGTATCGGTTTGTGTTCCATCTGACAACACCACAATAGCGTCGTCGACAAAGCTATTTAGGTACGAATCAAAATTCGTACTCGAGTACACATTTGCACTTTTGGACAACAAAACAATAGCGGGCTGCCCTGTTTCAATGCGGCCATCGACCACTAGTTGTTCTTGATAGCCTGGGATGTCTATTTGCACCTCCTTGGTACAACTCCACAAAAGCGCAATCAAAAAGAAAAAAGTACTGTATTTTAAAATTCGAAGTTCCATGTAACACTCGGGATTATTGGGAATAAAGAGACTTGTTTGATACTTAAAGAAAAATTACCACTCATGAAATCGCCATTATTGTCAACGTACAAGAAAAACGGATTGAGTCGGTTGTAGACATTGTAAATAGAAAAAGACCAATTGCTACGGTACGCTTTTTTTACTTGTATGTCTTGACCTGTGGCGGGGTCTGTTTTGGTTTTGTACGCTTTTCCGTAACGCGTTGCACTGAGGTCTAGCCTATGATAAGGAGCCATGCGCGTAGAGTTGCGCGGACCATACTGAAACAATAAATTTTGATCTTGCACATACCAACTCGCAGGCAGCGTAAGCGTATTGCCAGTAGCGTAAATAAAGCTAGCGCTGAAAGTCCAGGTATCGTTCAATTTATACATGCCGACTAAATTGAAGTCGTGACGACGGTCGTATTTAGCCGGGTAGCTATTTCCTTCGTTAATATCGGGAAAACGGCGCTCTGTTTTGGCCCAAGTATAACCTATCCAGCCTGTAAATGCACCCTCTGCTTTTTTCAAAAAGAATTCAGCTCCGTAAGCCCAACCATCTCCATAGACCAATAAATTGTCCGTGTTGTCATTTACGTTATCGCCAGGCAAGGCTCCTTCTTGGAATTCAATTAGGTTTTTCATGCCTTTATAATAAACCTCTACAGATGCCTCATAGCGATCTTTGTCAAAATTTCGAAAATAACCTAATGAGGTTTGAAATCCCTGTTCTGGCTTGGCTTTGTCGGTGGACGGGAACCAAATATCGGTTGGTAAAGACACTGCGCTAAGAGTAACTAAGTGCACGTATTGGTAATTGTAGGCATAGCCTCCTTTGATTGAGCTGTTGTCGGGTAGTAAATAGCGAAATGATAGGCGCGGTTCTAAACCTTGATAAAAAGCAATGATATCGCCGCGGTCATAGGAAACAACACTGTCTAAGGTAGAAATACCATCGCCTTTAATGTAGCGATCAAATGGCCCGACGTGCGCAAAGGTGCTGTAGCGCAAGCCAACATTGATACGTAAAGCTTCGTTTACATCAAATTCATCTAGCGCATAAACAGCGGTTTCATGAGAGTACAAATGCTGCACAACGCCTGTATTGAAAACAATGGTGTCGTTTTGTGCGGATAAACTCGTTGGCGTAAAGTCGTGATAGATATAGGCAGCACCCCATTTGATGCGGTGTTTGGGACTCGGAAAATAAGAGAAGTCGACCTTTGCCGTGTAGTCTCGTATGCCAGAAGTTAGGGCAATGCGAAATTCGTCTTGGGTAGAGGCAAATTCAAAATCGTAGTCCGATACGGAAAGTGTGGTATTCAAAAATAATTTGCTCGTAAACAAGTGATTCCAGCGCAGCGCAGCAATACCGTTTCCCCATGGCATTTCGACCTGAAAGCCCCCGTTGTTATCTTTAAATGAAAATATGTCTTTGCCATAATAAGCACTTAAATAGATGCGGTCTTTATCGGTGAGTTTATAATTGAGTTTGGCATTGAGGTCGTAAAAGAAGTATCCCGACCCGGCGAAGGGAGAGGTGTCGGAGAGCGCAGCCTTGACTAGAAGATCAATGTAAGTTCTGCGCGCAGAAACAACAAATGAGCCTCGGTCTTTTTTGAGCGGACCTTCAATAGTAAGCCTTGAAGAAATAGCACCGATACCGCCTTTTACCTTGAACTTTTTGAGATTGCCTTCATTCATGTTGACCTCGAGTACGGAAGACAGTCTACCGCCGTAATTGGCTGGCATGCCACCTTTAATGAGGTTGACACTATTTATGGCGTCGGCATTAAATACAGAGAAAAAACCAAACAAATGCGCTGCGTTGTACACCACACCTTCATCGAGCAACACAAGGTTTTGATCTGGGCCTCCACCGCGTACATAAAACCCTTGCCCACCCTCAGAAACGGAGGATACTCCTGGTAGCAACTGTAGCGTCTTGACAACATCTACCTCGCCCATGAAAGCTGGTAAGGTCTTGACTTGGTCCATTTTGAGTTCCATTTGACCCAATTTAGCAGAGTTTACGTTGTCGGAGCGCTTGCCAGTTACACGAATATCTTTCACCTCTTGAACGGCCATTTCTAGTTCGAGGCTGATGGTTTGATTGGCTTGAAGGTCAATGGTTTTATCGACGGTTATAAAGCCGTCGCAGCGGTACTCGATTTGGTAAATACCTATTGGAAGGGTAAGGCTGTAAAAACCGTAATTATTAACAACTGTGCCTGTTTTGAGCTCTTTGACAAAAATACGTGCAATACCTAAGGCCTCTCCGCTGCGTGCATCGGTAATGTAACCACTAACAGTAGCTTTTTTTTGTGCGACAACAAGAAACGACAAGGAAATTAAAAGTAAGGAGAGGAGCGTTTTCATAAATAAAATTGTAGCTATGACGTCTATTCGCCGCAAAGGTAACACGTTTATAACAAGAATGTGTATGAGAAGGTTCTCGAGCAACCAAAAATGCGTTTAAATCAGCTTTTTTGCGCATTGAATCCTTCGGATGTTTGTAAATTTGATAAATGGAAAGCACTTGTTTTTTATGGAATCACCAACAACATGGCCAAGTTATTGGCGTTGGCAGCAGCCACGAATTGAAGTTACGTCCAAATTTTGACCACACCCTAATTCAAGATTTCTTCACGCTACACAAAGGCAAATATATTTTTGGTTATCTTTCTTACGACCTCAAAAACGAATTTGAAAATTTAAGCTCAAATCACCAAGACCATCTTGACTTTCCGTTGCTTCATTTTTGGGTACCAGACAGCTTATTTCAAGTCAAAGAAAAACCCTTTTTGCTCTGGGGAAGCACCAATGAAACGCACTGGCACAAGGCAGAAGGATTTCTGTCCTCTTTTTTTAGTAAAGACGCAACGCTGAACATACCTTTTGAAGCCCGAACCGAGCAGTCAAGATATACCCAGCAATTTGACCAACTCAAAAATGCGTTGCAGAGAGGCGATATCTACGAAGTAAATTACTGTCAAGAATTTTATGTCGAACAATGTTCAATTGAGCGACCTCTTGCGCTTTTTGGCCGACTAAATGAGCTTACCAAAGCACCGCATGCGGCCTACTTTCAAACTGATACGCATTACGTACTTTGTGCAAGCCCCGAAAGATTCATTCAAAAAACGGGCAGTTTACTACGTTCAGAACCCATCAAAGGAACGGCTCCTAGATCCAAAGACCAAATACAAGATTCGCAATTTGCAGAAGCGCTTCAAAACAATCCAAAAGAACGCGCTGAAAACATCATGATTGTCGACTTAGTGCGCAATGATCTCTCTCAAATTGCCACTAAAAATAGTGTGCAAGTCGAGGAACTATGCCAAATTTACAGCTTTGAAACCGTTCATCAAATGATCTCTAAAATCAGTTGTGAACTCGATGAATCGGTAGGTTTCTACGAGATTTTGAAAGCTTGTTTTCCGATGGGAAGCATGACCGGCGCACCTAAAATTGCCGCTATGCAGCAAATAGAAGCGCACGAAGATTTTAAACGAGGGCTGTATTCTGGAAGCATCGGACTTATTGATCCCAATGGAGATTTTGATTTTAATGTCGTGATCAGAAGCTTACTCTACAACCGAAAAACACAATATTTATCCTGTGCTGCTGGCAGCGCAATTACAATAACCGCTCATGCCGAAGCAGAATTCCAGGAATGTTTATTAAAGGCCGAAAAACTGATCCATGGCCTCAGCTAAATCAATGTTATTAGCGAAAACGCTCAGCGATTTAAAGCAGTTCTTCCAAGAGAATCAGGCCAATCCCTATTTGCTTGCTGTCAGTGGTGGCTTAGATTCTATGGTGCTGTGCAACTTGCTACTCGAACTCGAACGCTCCTTTCAAATTTTACATGTCAATTATGGTTTGAGGGGTGCAGAAAGTAATGCCGACCAAGCATTTGTTGCAGCTTATTGTCAAAAACACCAAATCAAACTAGAGGTACTTAAAGTAAGCTTAAAAGAACAACTAACGAGCAACAAATTAAACCTGCAGGCCGAAGCCAGGAAAGTTCGTTATGATTTTTTCCAGAAAATTCAAAATGAGAACCCCAAAAGCCTGATCTGCACTGCCCACCATGCAGATGACCAAATAGAAACTTTTTGGCTGCAATTGGCAAGAGATGCCGGAATAAAAGGCCTAGCAGGCATGGCCCGAGCAGATAGACATGTGTTGCGGCCACTTTTGAATATAAATCGAGACGACATTTTAGCCTTAGCCAAAGAACTGAAGGTAAGTTGGCGCGAAGACAGCAGCAATACCTCACTCAAATACCGTAGAAACCTATGGCGCCATCAGCTTCTACCCTTTTTGAACGCTAGAATGCCAAAGTTAAATGGAGCGGTCGAACTGCTACAAAAGACGTTTGCACAAGAAATGATAGCGCAAGAAAAGACCCTGTATAAGGCTATTGAACACTTTGGCTTAAATAAAAGTATAGGTTTTGTTGAATTATCTCAACTATCTGCATATCAATACTTAGAACTTTTTAAAAGCGCTGGCATTCCAACCCATTCAATCAAAAGAATCAGTGATTTATTTAAAGCTGAAAATGGAAAATATATCTCGTGGAAAAATCAAAGTACGCACAGCAAAAGCTATTTAGTGAGGCAGCAGCAGCACCTTACCCTTTTTAACGAAACATCTATCGAATGGTCTTACCATTTGAAAACAGTCGCTAAAGAAGAAAAAGGAAAACAAATACAATTATTTATTGATACCGATCAAATCAAAGGCGAACCCTATTTTAGACAAGTTAATCCCGGAGACTCCATTCGTGTACAAGGCATGAAAGGCTCCAAAAAAGTATTGCGCGTACTCAAAGAGGCAGGAATACCTGCCCCATTAAGAACACAACAAATGCTTCTCTGTGACCAAGAAAAGGTATTGGCGATTCCGCAACTCAAGCTAAATGCAGCTATTCTAGCAACCAAGAATACCACCAATTTTGCCCAGCTTTTCTTTTCAAAAAAGCCTTAATTTTGAACATGAACTCTTTGCCGCTAGAATTTATCAAACGCATCCAGGCAGATACTTTTGTTCCGGATACACTGCTAGCTGCACTTGAGCAACCCGCTCCTACTTCGGTGCGCTTACACCCTGAAAGAAACGCAACTTTTGACAACAGCAGTCCTGTGCCGTGGAATGCAAATGGGCGATATCTCGACAAAAGGCCAGCTTTTACCTATGATCCGCTTTTTCATGCGGGCGCTTATTACCCACAAGAAGCGGGGTCTATGTATTTGATACAAGTACTACAAACACTTGAGCTGCCTCAAAACCCAGTAATTTTAGACCTCAGCGCCGCTCCCGGCGGAAAAAGCACACTTATTGCTGGTTTTTTGAAGCACCGAGGGGTGCTCATTGCCAATGAAATCAACCGATCTAGGGCATATATTCTCAGTGAAAACCTCAGTAAATGGGGCTATTCAAATGTATTTGTTTCCAACCACAAGCCTTCGGAACTCATTGCACTAAATGGGCAATTAGATGTTTTGGTGATTGATGCGCCTTGTTCAGGAGAAGGTATGTTTCGCAAAGATCATCAGGCCAGAGCAGAATGGAATACAGCAAATGCCCGTACCTGCGCCGAACGACAAACCAATATCCTAAACGAAGTATGGCCGCTACTCAAAGAAGGCGCCTACTTGATTTACTCGACCTGCACATTTAATCCCGAGGAAAACGAGCAGCAACTGCATAAATTAATCAAAGAAGGCCTTGCAGCCAAGGTTACACTCCCCGTGTTCGACGGCATGAAACCCGACCGCAGCCAAATTGGCTATTATTTTTTTCCAGATCAAATCAAAACCGAAGGCTTTTACATTGCTGCGCTGCAAAAAACAGAAACCACCTCCGGCAAATCAAAACCAATAAAAATCCAACTTCAAAAGGGACTACCTCCAGATTTAGAAAAGCAAATAACCTACCCTTCTGAAATTGAATTCTGGCAAGAAAACGACCAAGTATTTGCCACTACCGTATTTGCACTCGACTTTTTCCATCGAATAAAAAATTTCAAATTTTTAAAAACTGGGGTTCACCTTGCAACTGCGAACAAAAAAACATGGACACCTGGCTACGATATGGTTTATTCCCTGCAACTCCACTGGGAACTTCCGCTCAAACACGTCGACCTTAAAGAAGCGCTACAAATTTTGCATGGCGAAAGCCACCAATGGCTTGCAGAAGCTGGATTCTATTTTGTCGTCTACAATGGTCAAAAAATAGCGCTTATCAAGCAAATAGGTCAGCGTTTCAATAACATGCATCCCAACGAATGGCGCATCAGGCACCTCCCAAAATAAACCCAATGGAACTTCAAGAAGCCTATCAAAAACTTTACAAGTATACGAGCTCTCGCATTCCGCTCAAAGATGCAGACTTTGAGCTTATCAAAAAGCACTACCACCTTCGAAAGGTCAATAAAAAAGACTTTTTCTTGAAGGAAGGTTCCAGAAATTTCCAACAAGGATTTGTAGTAGCCGGTTACAAAGACACCCACGCATCGAACAACTGGTAGCCCAGCATCAAATAGCGTCTTATCTTGGCATATTACCAGAGTCTTTAAGTAGAATGAAAAAAAAGCTCCTCTCGACAAAGTAGGCTGCCTTAACATTGCAAATTGTCGGCATTCATTGTATATTCGCCACTCAATATTTTAATCATGACACAATTCAAACGTATTACGCTCGCCCTGTTTTTATTTGTAGGGATTTTTGTTCGTGCCGATGAAGGCATGTGGTTCTTGATGTTTATCGATCGTCTCAACCACCGCGACATGCAAAAAATGGGTCTTCAATTGACGGCCGAAGAAATTTACAGCATTAATCATTCGTCTTTGAAAGATGCTGTAGTGCAATTCAATGGCGGCTGCACAGCCGAACTCATTTCCAAAGATGGTTTACTCTTAACCAACCACCACTGTGGCTACGACGCGATTGCAGAACTCTCTACCCCTGAAAAAGATTACCTCACCAATGGCTATTGGGCTGCAGACCGCAGTCAAGAACTCAAGCCGAAATCACTTTATGTGCGCTTCTTTGTCCGTATGGACGACTGCACCAAGCGCATCTTGGCCAAGGTTACCAATAATATGACTGAAGCAGAGCGCGATAAAATCATCCGCGAGGAGATTGCGCTTATCGAAAAAGAAAACAGCGAAGGCGGTAAGTACGTGGTAAATGTGCGTTCTTTTTTTCAAGGAAATGAATTCTATTTTTTCGTTTATCAGGATTACAAAGACGTTCGTTTGGTTGGAACCCCACCTAATAGCATTGGAAAGTTCGGCGGCGACACCGACAACTGGGAATGGCCTCGGCACACCGGTGACTTCTCTATGTTTAGGGTTTACGCTGATGCCAATGGCGACCCAGCTGACTTCAGTACCGCCAATGTTCCATTACACCCAAAACACCACCTTCCTATTAACCTAAACGGTGTAAAAGAAGGTGATTTTGCCATGATAATGGGCTACCCGGGTCGTACCAACCGCTGGTTGCCGGCTGGTGGCATTGATCAAAACGTCAAATACGCCTATCCTGCATGGGTAGAAGCCTCCAAAACGGCAATGGATGCCATGAAAGTATACATGGACAAAGATGCCGGGGTTCGTTTGAACTACGCTTCTAAATATGCGCGTATTGCCAACTACTGGAAAAACCGTCAAGGCATGATCGACGCGCTTACGAAATTTCAAACTGCCGCATCTAAAGCAATAAATGAAACCAAATTTGATGCCTGGGCCAACCTTCCCAAAAATAAAGCCACCTACGGCAATGTAGTCAAAAATATCAACGATTACTACACTGCCACTAATGACAAAGCACGTCACGATAACTACCTACAAATCTTATTTAGAGGGTCTGAATACGCCGCTATCTCAAGAGGTTTAGGTGCACAATTAATGGCCTATTCAAAAGCAAATGCAACCGATAGAACTCAAATGAAAATGGAGCTTAAAGCGGCTATCGATGAGTTTTTTGCCAATAGTTATGCACCTGCTGAAATCGACATACTCATCAGTGGGTTAAATCTGTATGCGGCCAAAGCCAATTATGAACTCGAACCCGGAATTGAGGCAATGTACGCCGACGGCTCTGTGGAGACAGAAATCCGTGCCATGTTCGCGGTTTCTTTATTTGCTGCAAAAAACAGACTCTATGCTTTTTTAGAAATTCCGAATGCTGGCATGATCGAAAACGATCCGTTCTTTGCACTTTCAACGAACATCATCAAGCATTTGAGCAAGCGTTCAGATGAACTTATTCGTTTAACAGACGAATACAATAAAGCCTACCGCTTATTAGTTGCTGGACTTCGGGAGTCTGGCCTGAGCACAATCATTTACCCAGATGCAAACAGCACTTTGCGTTTGACCTACGGGAAAGTCAGTGCCTTGCCAGCAGACAAGCGCAACGATGCTAAAATCAATAACTACACAACGCTTCAAGGCGCCATCAACAAATACAAGCCCCAAGACGAAGAATTTGATTTGCCACAGCGTCTCATTGAACTCAATAAAAACAAAGACTTTGGCCGCTATGCTGACAAAGCTGGTTACATGCCTGTCAACTTCCTAACCAATAACGATATTACAGGAGGAAACTCTGGCTCGCCCGTATTAAACGGAAAAGGAGAGCTCATTGGTTTGGCATTTGATGGTAACATTGAAGCCATGGCCGGAGACGTCATCTTCGACAACAAATTGCAAAAAACCATCAACGTTGACATCCGCTACGTTTTGTTTATCATTGACAAATACGCTGGTGCCAAACACATTGTGGACGAAATGACAATCGTTCAGTAAGCTATTTTCAAGTTGGTGCTTCCAACTAACTTGTAAATGAAAAGGCCTCTTCGGAGGCCTTTTTTATTGATGATATATCGCAAGGGCAGCTTGTAAATCGGTATAAACAAGCTTTTGGTCAAAAATACAAGAGCCAATTGCTGTCAGTAGACAGCTGCGCACCTCTCCGTTGTCATTCTTTTTATCGTGTTGCATGAGTGCCCAAAGTCCCTCGATGTCATTGGGGATTTGAAGCGTATATAAACTTTTGATCCGTGTTTCAATGGATAGAAATTCTGCTTGAGTTAAGGAAGATTGCCCAACAGATAATTTACTTTCCAACAAGAGACCAATTGCCACAGCATGTCCGTGAGCAAGCGGCGTATCTGTATTTAAATAATAAGATTCAAGCGCATGACCAATGGTGTGTCCAAAATTTAGGATTTTGCGTAAACCATTCTCTGAAGGGTCTTTAGCAACAATTTCAGCTTTAATTTGAACGCCTTGTTGTATGATTTCAAAGCGGAGTTCTTTTTGTATATCTTGAATTTTAGAGAGGTCTTGCCATAACTGAACATCTGAAATAAGGGCGTGCTTGAGTAGTTCAGCAAAACCGTTGGCCCACTCTTCACTTGGTAAGGTTTGCAAAAAACCGGTATCGATGTAGGTAGCCTGTGCCGCAGCGAAAGTTCCAATTTGATTTTTTAAACCTGCAAAATCGATTCCGGTTTTGCCCCCAACTGCTGCATCTACCATTGCCAATAAACTCGTTGGGATATTGATAAACGCCAGGCCTCGTTTATAAACCGAGGCTACAAAACCGCCGAGATCGGTGACCATGCCACCTCCGAGGTTAATGAGTAGGTCTTGACGACCAAAGCCAGCTTCAGTTAAGGTTTCCCAAACTTGAAAACAAACTTCGAGCACCTTGTTTTCTTCGCCAGCTGGCAGCATAATTACCTCAGCTTCGGCTAGCGCATCAAAGCCGGTAATCAGAAATTCGAGACAGTGGTCGTGGGTATTCTCATCGACAAGGATGGCTATTTTTCGATTGGTAAATCTAGAAAGTTGGGTATCAAAAGAGGAGTCGAGAAGTGGGCCCCATTCAATTGGACTCAGCTGTTCTGAAAAAGAAGCCGTTTGCATAGTCCAAATTTACGAAAAGAGCTTAATTTTGAGGCATGATTTCTTTCGACAACACCGAAATTGCCTTTCGCTCTAAAAACAAGCAAGATCTTCAGCGTGCGTATCTCTTATTTAAGATCATTGGAACACCTGTTATTGTTAAAATTGGTAAAATACTTACCCCACTTTCACTCCAATTGCGCTTGCCAATCAAAGGACTGATCAAAAAAACAATCTTCAAACAATTTTGCGGCGGAGAAACCATTCAAGATTGTGACCCCGCCATTTCAAGCCTAGATGCATTCGGCATCGGGACGATCTTAGATTATTCTGTAGAAGGAAAAACAAAAGATGAAGACTTCGAGCAAACGACCCAAATTATCATTCAGACCATTGAAAAGTCTGCAAGAGATGCGCGTATTCCATTTGCGGTTTTTAAAGTCACCGGCATCGGACAACACCACCTGCTAGAACGCGTTTCGGAACAAATTAGGGCCACCAGAAAAGAAGTGGTCTTTAAGCCATTCACCAGCCAACAAAATGAACAAATCCAAGCTATTATTGAACGCATAGATCGTATTTGCGCGGCTGCTGCCCAATACCAAACACGTGTTTTTATCGATGCTGAAGAGACCTGGATACAAACCGCTATAGACCAATGGGCATTTGACATGATGCTTAAGTACAACACCTCTCGTTGCATTGTTTACAATACCATTCAGATGTATCGCCACGACCGACTAGCCTATCTAAAAGCAGAATTCGAACGCGCTAAAAAAGCGGGCATACAATATGGCGTCAAATTGGTGCGGGGCGCCTACATGGAAAAAGAACGTGCCAGAGCCCAAGCGTTTGGCTACCCCTCTCCTATTCAACCCGACAAAGCAAGCACTGACCAAGATTACGATACCGCCCTCGATTTTTTAGTGGCCAACAAAGCTATTTTTTCTGTCTGTGCGGGCACCCACAATGAAAAAAGCTCGATGTACCTCGCCACCCTGCTTCATCAAGAACAAATTGATCCGAAAGACCCCAAATTTTACTTTGCACAGCTTCTGGGGATGTCTGATCATATTTCCTACAATTTATCAGACGCTGGATATCAGGTGGCTAAATACGTGCCTTTTGGGCCGGTTCATGAAGTGCTCCCTTACTTGCTTAGGCGTGCAGACGAAAACACCTCTGTGGCGGGTCAAACGAGTCGTGAGCTCGGGCTCATCATTAAAGAAAAAGCCAGAAGAAAGGCTTAGCGCTTGACAATCGGATAAGCGCTGCCGTTTACACGAACGTAGTAAATACCTTGTGGCCAATTGCTAAAATCTATCGTTTGGGAGCTTATCATGGTTTCTCGAAACAATAAATTACCCATAAGGTCATTGATTTCAATAAGTTGAGCTGCAGAACCCTCCCAATTGACGTGTAAAATAGACGCAACAGGATTCGGGAACATTAAAACCTGACTTCCTTCAAACACATCTGTAAGGCCGACGAGTTGCTGGGTTGTAAAGACAGTGTCGGTCTGGACATAGGCAGATCCATCGCCGTTTATCTTGATGACAAAAACATTGCTTCCGCCGTTGAGCTGATTCTGACCATCGACAATAACTGAATTCATACCCGTGGCAACAAAACCACCATCTAAAGTTGGGCGGATGTTGCCGATGTAGTCATAACCCTGATTGAGTATTGTTGTTGAGGGTATCCCTGACATCCAATAGCCATAATACGCGTCGCCGTAGCCGAAATATAGATCATAAGGCTCTTGGTAAGTGTTGTTATTCAAAACTTGAATGCCTAAAATAGTGAGGTCTTGCTGCGGCAAGTATGCAAATTGCTGGATGATCTCCTTGGCATCTACGCCATCTACAGGTGCAACTTGGGTCAAAACAACACCATCAAGACCAACAGATCCGCTGAATTTATCGTAATCTGAGTTGTTGTTTAAACGGTATCCGGCAAATTGAATGCCGTATAAGTTCGGCGTAAGATCCAAAACAGAGAAAGCTCCAGTTAAATGCCCCAAAGTATCAAACCACTCAACTACCCCTTGATCGTTGATTTTCAGGACGAAACCTTTGGTTGCGCTTGAATCAGCAACATACCATTCCCCTCCTACAGCATAGGTGGTATCCGAAATTCGAATGATGCTATTGGCGCGGTCCGGGCCGGCTGTACCTAACGTTTTAGTCCAGAGGGTATCGCCATTTTTATCGATACGCAAGAGCAAAACATCGGCTTCTGCGCCTAATGTAGCCTGCCTTTCACCGACGAGTACAAAGCCGGTGTCTATGGTTTGAACGCCGTCGTGAATGCGATCCCAGGCTGGGTTTTGATACGTTTTGATCCATTGTTGATTACCCAAAAGGTCGGTAAAAATGAGCATTGGATCGTAGTTGCCGCCACTCCATGAATTCGACATGCCCGCAAGGTAATAGCCCATACCTGGCCTATAAAAAACGCGTTTGATTTCTTCGGTTTCTTGCGCGCCATAAGCTTGGCTCCAAACATAAGCACCCAAAGAGTCTATTTTCATGAGAAAGCCCTGTGCGTTCTGCTCAAAACTTCCACTACTGCCCGCTATTAGATAACTCGAATCAGGTAAAGCCAATACGTCCTCGCCTTTATCAAAACCTGTTCCTGAATACAACTTGTAAAAGCGCGATTGCGCACTTGCCATTTGTACGAATAATAAAAAGCTAAGGACACTTAGAAATCGCATCGGAACTGAAGATAAAGTGAGGCACCATTTTGAAGTGCAATGTTATCGGAACGCAAAAGCAACTGCGAACGCTTGAAACGAATAGCTGAATAGGCTTGGGCGCGCAGCCCTCCAAAGCCACCATAGGCCATGCCTACACCCGTTTGCCATGCTTTTTTCACTTTGAAGTGCGCGCCAGCATAAACGAACGGAATATAGGTTTGACGCAGTATAAACTGTGCACCATAGTAGGCCTCAATACGATTTGGACGCTCCCAATCACATACTTTAGCTAATTGGATTTGCGCTGGCAAAAAAATCCATTTTTGGACGCTGTTTTTCTCATATCCTAAAGAATCTAAAAACCCAGTTGCAAGCTCATCTAAACTTGTTTGCTGCCATGCTGCCAAAGAATTCCCGGCGTATTGCAAGGCTCCGTCTAGGCTGTACTCAGTTGTTTGTTTGGCTCTGGCTATCCCGAAATTCTGGACAAGCAGTTGAAATTGCTGTGGTGCTTCATCGTATTCAGCAGAACCAAAACGGTAGTCGAGGTCAAGGGCAAGACCGTAAGCCATTGTATTGCTTGCATTGATCTGCGCTTGACCATTTAAAGCTAAATCAATTTGTGCTGTGCTGGCATCTTGATACCATGTTGCAGCGTTCATAAAAGCACTCAAGTGATTTTGCACCCCCACAAAATGCACTAAAAAGGATGATTGGGTGAGGTTATTGACCAAACCAAAACCAATTTTGGTAAAAGTGGTGGCTTCCACCATTAAGCCGCTCAGGTCTAGGGTATCGCTCAGGTAAGGTAAACCACCTTGAAAAACCAAACCAAAAAGATCTTTTGAAAATTGAATACCTCCGTACTGATGAACGCCAGCACCCATGACCAAACGATAACTAGAACCCCATTTATCGGTATCTTTTGAAAGCAACCAAGGCGTTTGCCATTGGGCGTTCAGCCCCATATTTAAACCGAATGTGTTGCGCGCACCTAAGCGAGAAAGTGAGGTTTGAATATGGCTTGAATCGATAAGCCCACCATATAAAAAAGCGTCGGTAATTTGCCTTTTTACACCTGTGCTATTGTAATGGCCATACGCATCTATCAGCAATGTTTGCTGCGCAAAGCCAAGTTGTTGACAAGCAAGAAATAGGATGAACAAATAGCGCATTAGGGTCTGATTTGAGTTTGCAATTGCATTTGAATTTGCAAAGCTAAAAAAGCATTGGCTTGAATTGCCTGCTGTGTGGCTAAGCCGGTTTGGGGGTCTGTGGTGGAAAAACTGGCGCTAACGGCAACTTGATTCAGGTCTTGGAGATCCGCAACAACTGAAGGTGGTAAAACTATTTTAATCTTGCTCTTCTTTTTGAGCAAGCCATCCAAAGGGTCTAGCTGGCCAAGCGTAGAGGCTGCTAATTGGGCATCGGCAATAATTGTATGGGCAACCTGTCCATCTTTCATTAAATACAAAACAATATCGCAGGCCACAGGAAAAGCGTTGGTGGCATCGAGAAGAAGGGTCGCTCCGGTTATGTGTGATTTATTTAGATCTTGGGAGAGGTCTATATCGAAGGTGTCTTGTAGGGTGAGGCCGTCTGCATTGAGTGCCATAGGCATTTGGGCGCTCACTTTTAAGCGCAGCCTACTATGGGCAAATGCTTCGTCATGACCAGCGGAGGTATTGCCCCAAGGATTGGGTTGCAATTGGTAGGTTATATTGTGGTATGCTCCGAGGTTTTCTAAGTAATCTTTAACATTGCTGTTGTTTGCATCAAACTGAAGCGTAAGTGAACTCGGTTGAAGGTTATTCCAGGTACCCATTGCTGCAGCTAAAAACATACTCGGCCCAATACTTGGTGCAGTAAGCTCAACAGCTTGCCCTTGGGTATTGGTCGAGACCATTTGCGCAATTTGAGCACGAACTGCCATTTTAAAACCATTCTCAACTTGCAGCGATAAATTGAGATCTGGTAGCGCGATGGATCCGGAAGTAATTTTATCGAGGTAAGGTAGAGAAAACTGTTGTTGATTGGCAATGAGTGTGGAGCCGAAGTAACCTTTTGCGTAATCAAAACGCAGATTTTTAAAGGCCGCTTCAAACTTAAAGATTTGATTGTTATAAATTGTTACGGTTTGGCCGTTCGGATCCGTTTTGAGCGTAAGTTTGGATTGTATTTGATTGAATTCAAGCCCCTGTTGACCACTTAAATCGATATCGTAACCGCTCAAGTTAATGGTTTCAATAGCTACCGTTGGGTTTTGAACGCTCCCGGCTGCTGCGGTATAGTTCTGCACAAAAACTTGACCGTTTTGACTTACACCAGGTAGTTCAATTTGATACAACACTGTGGTATTGAGCGGATTATAGACCTTTAATTCAACTTGACCACTCTGTACACGAACCTCTTTGAGTTGGATATCGCCAAGATCGAGCTCATGGTTTTTGAGGCTATTGACAAACGTAAAACCTGGCGAAACATTACTGACTGTAAAATTGGCTTGATACTGCTGAGAAATGGAGGTGTCGGGAATTTCAATGAGGTCTGACAAGCCAAGGTCGAGTAAAGTGCGACTTAAATTGATGTTAATCTGAGATCCAGTGATACTAAGGGTGGAGTCGTTGTAGTAATTGGACAAGCTCAGTGTATCTTTCATGACAGGCAGCAACCAATCAGAGTGCCACCGCGTAGCCTCTTTTTTACAAGAAGAAAAAAAGAAGGTATACACGATAAGAAAAATAAACAAACGCATTTTAAACATTTTCGATGACCGCTGCATAACCCTGCCCAACACCAATACACATAGTTACCAATGCATAACGTTTGTTGCTGCGTTTTAATTGCCTTGCGGCAGTGAGTAGCAAACGAGCTCCCGACATGCCAAGTGGGTGCCCAAGTGAAATAGCGCCGCCATTCGGATTAATACGCGCATCGCGGTCTTGCAGACCAAGGGCGCGCGTGCAAGCCAACACCTGAGCAGCAAATGCTTCGTTGATTTCAATGAGGTCTATTTGGTCCAGAGATAAACCTGCTCTTTGCAGCGCTTTTTGGCTTGCCGGCACAGGGCCAATGCCCATCATGCGAGGCTCAACGCCGGCAACGGCTGAAGAAATGATCTTGGCCATTGGCTGGAGTTGATGCTTGCGCACACCATCTTCATTGGCCAATAGCAGCGCCGCTGCGCCGTCATTGAGCCCAGAGGCGTTTCCTGCGGTAACACTGCCGTCTTTTTTGAAGGCTGGGCGTAAATTAGCAAGGGTTTCCAAAGTGGTGTTGGCCCGCGAAAACTCATCTTTATCAAAAATAACAGCTTCGCCTCTTTTTTGAGGAATGGAAATAGGTAGTATTTCTTCCGTGTAGAAGCCTGAGGCTTGGGCAGCAGCAGTTTTCTCTTGACTCCAGCACGCAAAAGCATCTTGATCTGCCCTAGAGATGTTGTAGTGTGCCGCTAAGTTTTCAGCGGTCATGCCCATGCTATCCACTCCGTAGAGCGCTTCCATTTTCGGATTTATGAAACGCCAGCCAAAACTGGAGTCGAACATTTGTGCGTCGCGGCCAAAAGCGGCCGAGGTTTTTGATATGACCCATGGGCCGCGCGTCATGTGCTCGACACCGCCGGCCACATAAACGTTGCCGTCGTTCAAGCGCAGTGCGCGGGCTGCGTTAATAGCTGCGGCTAAACCAGATGCGCAAAGGCGATTAATGGTTTCACCAGGTACTTCAAGGGGGTAGCCTGCTAACAAAGCAGCCATTCGGGCTACGTTACGGTTGTCTTCGCCTGCCTGGTTGGCGCAACCCAAGAGCACGTCTTCGATGCATTTTGGATCGAGGTTCGGATGACGATCAAGTAAACCAGCTAAAACTATAGCGGCAAGGTCGTCGGTGCGAAGCGCGGCCAAACTACCGCCAAAATTACCGATTGCACTACGAATTCCGTCAATTAAATATACTTGCTGAGACATTGCGTTGATTTTCTATTCAAAGATAAAATAAAATGTACCGTCGGCAAGAATTCAGCAATTTTAGTTATGTTCGCATTCATGGAAAATACGCACTGCCCCATCTGTCATTTTTCAAAGACCGCACCTATTTTTGAAAACACGCTCTTGAAGTGCCAAAGTTGCGGGCACGCTTGGGCCAATCTTCAATTAGACCACACCTATTTACAAGAATTATACGCAGAAAATTATTTTAAAGGAGAGGAATACGCAGATTATTTAGCCGACAAAGAAATTCTACAAATGAATTTTAAAAGACGGCTCCAACAAATTGCCAAAAATGCACCTGAACCCAAGGAGATCCTAGAAATTGGTTGTGCTTATGGCTTTTTTTATGAAACCATTCATCAACAGTTTAAAAGCGTCAACTATCAAGGCTACGATATTTCCAAGGACGCCATTCACTATGCCAATGAACATTTTGGCCCCTACTTTTCTGCCGAAAACTACCTAGAGCAAAACAATTCAAAGACTTACGATGCTGTTTTTATGTGGGATGTCATTGAGCATTTAGCTGATCCAGGAGCCTTTTTAGCAAAGGCCAGTAAAGAAGCAAAGCCAGGTGCAATGCTTTATCTCACTACCGGAGACTTTGGCGCACTACTCCCTCGCTTGCAAGGCAAAAAGTGGCGCATGATTCACCCACCTACACACTTGCATTATTTCACTAAAAAGTCCATGACAGCCCTCCTGACAGCACATGGTTTTGAACCCGTTTTTTTTAAGTACCCGCCTGTATATCGTTCCTTAGGACTCATTTATTTTGCATTGTTCATACTCAATAAAAAAACAAATAAGTTTCATCAATGGCTGTATAGCAAAATACCAAAAGCTGCGGCTATTCCTATCAACACGCGCGATATCTTTTTTGTAGGCGCCATAAAAATGAAAGCATAATGTATCATACGATCAATCACAATGACCTTTCCTTTTTTGAGAACTTACTCAGGGAACGCTGTAAGTCTGACCTCGAAACCCGCGAGGCCTACAACCACGACTACACCGAAGATTTACATTTTACCCCGCACGTCGTTTTATTTCCTGAATCTAGTCAAGAAGTCTCCAAAATACTCGCTTATTGTAATCAAAACAACATTCCTGTAACTCCGGCGGGGGCCAGAACTGGGCTCAGCGGAGGCTGTCTGCCTATACACGGTGGGGTGCTATTAAGTTCTGAAAAACTCAATCGCATTTTAGACATCGACGAAAAAAACGCACAAATTACAACCGAACCAGGCGTTATTACTGAAGTATTACAAAATGCAGTCAAGGAAAAGGGTTTGTTTTATCCACCCGACCCGGCAAGTAAAGGTTCGTGTTTCATTGGAGGAAATATCTCAGAAAACTCCGGCGGACCAAAAGCAGTCAAATATGGCGTTACCAAAGACTACGTGCTCAATTTAGAAGTAGTTCTACCCGACGGAACCATCATGTGGACAGGTGCCAACGTACTCAAGAATGCTACTGGCTACAACCTCACACAACTACTCGTGGGTTCAGAGGGAACGCTTGCTTTTGTCACCAAAATTGTACTCAAACTCATTCCGCACCCTACGCATACCCTACTGATGCTCGTTCCTTTCTACGAAGCGCAACAGGCCTGTGAAGCGGTAGCGGCCATCTTTAATGCAGGCATTACACCCAGTGGGCTTGAATTCATGGAACACAATGCCCTCAAGTGGTCGCAAGCGTTTTCCGAAGACTACAGCATCGAAGTCAAGGATAACCACGCCGCACATTTACTCATCGAGGTGGACGGTTTCGACCCCGAACAACTTATGAAAGAATGCGAAGGCATTTTAGCTGTATTGGAGCAGTATCATACCGATGAAATCCTTTTTGCGGAGTCCGAAGCCCAAAAAAATACGCTATGGAGCTTGCGCCGTAAAGTAGGAGAAGCTGTAAAAGTACAATCTACTTACAAGGAAGAAGACACAGTTGTGCCGAGGTATCAATTACCACAATTGCTTGCTACCGTTAAATCTATTGGCAGCAAATACGGCTTTGAGTCGGTTTGCTACGGCCACGCTGGCGACGGAAATTTACACGTGAATATCATCAAAGGAAACCTCAGCGACTCCTTCTGGGATATCGAGCTCACGGTTGCTATCCGCGAACTTTTTACTGAAGTGGTGAAGATGGGGGGCACTATTTCTGGCGAACACGGAATTGGTTTGGTCCAAAAACCCTATATGGATCTGGCTTTTGACCAAACAGGACTTGCACTCATGCGTGGCATCAAAAAAGTTTTTGACCCGAACGGGATCTTAAACCCCGGTAAAATATTTTAGCACTTGGTTAATTGTTAGTCTTTTAACCAGTGTAGGTTGCGGCTATACAACCAAACCCAAATACCTCCGTAAATTATTCCTACTATTGTTAGCAAGGTGGGGATTCCTGTAATTGGATTGAAAAAGTAAGGCAAAAGTACCAAACCAAGGGAGTAGATGATGTAAAAATGAAAGCCCAGCTTTTTTCCGCGATACATAAAAACTATACCCGTTAAACCGAGCACTAAGATCAAAAACTGAAAACTATTGTACGCTTGAAAGTGCTTGAACATGTTGACGGTAACGCTTTGCATTTGATCAATAATATAGATGAAATCTTCGGCATCAGCTTTTTGGAGTTGCTCACGCATGTTGGCAAACTCTAGCTTTGTGCTTTTGATCATGGCTTGATCAGGCGCTGAACCGAGCATACCACTTAATGCACCGATCATACTAGTAGCGATATTGATACCAGACAAAATGACCAACACCAATAAAAATTTGGGCCGTTTAACGGTCGTTTCGACGCCTTGGTCTTCGTTAAAAAAGTTCCGTTCTTCTTCGGAATAATTACTATCAATCATGTTGAATGTATTGTTGGATAAAGGCAACACTTTTTGCGATGTCGGTAGACAAGACACGATCTTTGTCTAAAACGGGTACAACCACTCTAAATTGGGCATGAAGGTCTTCTGTCCAGACAGCTGCTTGCAACGGACGTCTAAATTCTAGGCCCTGAGCGGCATGAATAAGCTCTATGGCGAGTATTTTCTGACAATTATCCAGGACGCGATAGAGTTTGGTTGCAGCATTAGCGCCCATACTGACGTGGTCTTCCTGGCCATTACTGCTATCAATGCTATCTACTGATGCTGGTGTACACAATTGTTTGTTCTGACTGACAATAGATGCGCTGGTATACTGTGTAATCATGAGCCCAGAATTGAGCCCAGGGTTTTGTACCAAAAAAGCAGGCAAGCCGCGTGTTCCGGAAATAAGTTTGTAGGTGCGTCGTTCTGAAATACTACCCATTTCAGCCATGGCGATGGCAAGGAAATCTAAAATAAGGGCAAGCGGCTGGCCGTGGAAATTTCCGGCAGAAACTACTTGGTCGTCGTCGGGGAAAACAGTAGGATTATCCGTGACGGCATTGATCTCTCTGGTAACAATTTGGGCGGCATGATCTATGGTATCCAAGGTAGCGCCATGGACTTGAGGTATGCAACGAAAAGAGTAAGGGTCTTGAACATGCGCTTTTGCTTGCTCCATGATTTGACTTCCTTCTAGCTGAGACCTGAACCATGCAGCAACACGAATTTGACCAACTTGGTTACGGATTTCGTTGACATTAGCTGAGAATGGTTCTTTGCGCGCATCAAACGCTTCGATGGATAAGGCGGCCACCTGATTAAAACCATCAAATAAGCGATAAGCCTGATCAATAGCATAAGAAGCATAAGCAGACATGAACTGGGTGCCGTTGAGCAGTGCCAGCCCTTCTTTTGATTGCAAAATAATAGGCTCCAAATTAAACTTTTTGTTTAATTCCTGAGTGCTAATCTTCTCATTTTCATGGTAAACCTCCCCTTCACCTATCAAAGGCAAAGAGAGGTGAGCGAGCGGTGCGAGGTCACCAGATGCACCCAAGCTGCCTTGCTGGTAAACGACCGGGTAAATACCCTGGTTCAAGAAAAATAACAAGCGTTCAATTGTTGCCAACTGCACCCCAGAGGCGCCTTTGGACAAACCTAAAATTTTGAGCAGCAACATACGACGCACTATTGCTTGCGGAACCTCTTCACCGGTTCCACAAGCATGAGAACAAACGAGGTTGCGTTGAAGGGTCTCTAAATCTTTTTTGCTTATTGCGGTGTCGCAGAGCGAACCAAAACCCGTATTGATACCATAAATTAGCTGTTCTGAACTTTCAACCTTGCGATCGAGATAAGACCTACAGGTGTTGACTTTGTCTTTTAATGCTGCTGCGAGCACAAGTGGCTCGGTAGCACGAAGTAAATTTTCGAAGTCTTCCAGACTGAGGTAGTCTGAGGTGAGTTCTAGGTTCATGGTATTAAATTTAAGAGCGCATAAATTGCGCAAAATCTTTGGCAAAATAAGTCAGGATGCCATCTGCTCCTGCCCTGCGCATACTGAGTAGCATTTCACTCATGGCCTGCTCGTAATTGAGCCAACCATTTTGAGCAGCGGCATAAACCATAGCGCATTCGCCACTGACGTTGTAGGCGGTAATTGGCAGCGGGAAACTTTCTTTGAGTAGGGCTATAACGTCTAGATAACAAAGTGCGGGTTTAACCATCAACATGTCGGCACCTTCTTCAAAATCGAGTTGCGCCTCGAGTAAAGCCTCGCGCTTATTAGCCGGGTTCATTTGATAGGTCTTTTTATCGCCTGCTTTGGGAGCGGAATTAAGTGCATCTCTAAATGGGCCGTAAAATGCACTTGCGTATTTAGCGGTGTAAGACATAATAGACACGTCTGTAAAGCCTTCTGCATCCAAGGCTGTGCGCAAGTAGCCCACACGGCCATCCATCATATCGGAAGGGCCAATGATATCAGCGCCAGCCTGGGCTTGCGCAATGGTCATTTTGGCTAAAATAGGTAAGGTTTCGTCGTTGAGGATTTGACCATTTTGAACCAAGCCGTCGTGCCCATCGGAAGAATACGGATCCATAGCAACGTCTGTCATGATGAGCGCCTCCGGAAACCGCGCTTTAATCTGGCGAATGGCTTCTAAATAGAAGTTATCCGAGGCCCAGCTGTAGCTGGCCATTGGGTCTTTAAGTGCTTCGTCTACCGCAGGGAAAATATCAAAAGATTTGATTCCCAAATCTAGACAGGATTCTATCTCAGGTAAGAGTAAATCCAGAGACCAACGAAAGTTGTTCGGGAGTGAGGCGACCTCTTCTTTAATGCCTTTGCCGTCCTTGAGAAAGATCGGATAAATGAGGTGTTGTGCACCTAGTTGGGTTTCGGCAAGCATATCGCGAATAGCGGAATTCTTGCGGTTGCGTCTGGGGCGAGTAATATTCATCTTACATGAGCATGCCACCGCAAACATGAAGCGTTTGTCCGGTGATGTAAGCAGAAAGATCTGAAGCTAAAAATACGGTTGCATTGGCAACATCTTCTGGTTTGCCTCCGCGCTTGAGCGGAATACCGTTGCGCCATGAAGCCACCACCTCTTGGTCGAGAACTTCGGTCATTTCGGTTTCAATAAAGCCAGGAGCAATGGCGTTGCAACGGATATTGCGCGACCCGAGCTCAGCAGCTATTGATTTGGTAAAGCCAATTAGGCCTGCTTTAGACGCTGCATAATTGGATTGCCCGGCGTTTCCTTTGACGCCAACAACTGAACTCATATTAATAATAGAGCCAGAACGTGCTTTGAGCATTGGTTTTTGAACTGCCTTTGTAAGATTAAAAGCAGATTTTAAATTGGTATTGATGACTTCGTCCCATTGTTCTTCGGTCATGCGCATAAGGAGCGTGTCCCGGGTAATTCCTGCATTATTGACAAGAACATCGACCGTTCCAAAAGCTGCCACTACATCTTCGACGAGTTGCTGTGCTTGGGTAAAATTAGATGCGTCCGATCTAAAGCCCTTTGCTACTCCACCATTAGCGGTAAGCTCAGCTTCTAGCGCCCGCGCTTTTTCTTCAGATGATAAATAAGTAAATGCGACAATTGCGCCTTGTTTGACACAAGTTTCTGCAATTGCTTTACCGATGCCACGAGAAGCTCCAGTAATAAGTACGACTTTGTTGTCAAGTAATCCCATGCTATTTTGAATTAATTTGGATAGTCAAAGATAAGGTTCTTCTGCAAATGACAAGCCTCAACAAGGCAAAGTGTTCAGCGAAGCATCAAAAATAATTGATTCGAAGAAAGTCGTAAATCTGTTCTTGAAATACCTTTTCGCTTAAAGGTGGTATCGCAAAGTGAGCTTGCGTAGTGTGGAGTAACTTGTATGCTCCCCGACTTAATGATCGGAAAAACCTCCTCAATTTTTGGCACACTGCAATATGGCGCTTGGCGCTTGCGCAAAGCCGCTTGAATTTCTTGTAGCAATCCTGGCGAGCCCTCGAGTAAAACCCGAGAGATTTGCTTTTCTTGACGGGTGAATAAGAAATTCACCTTGGTCTTTCTGATCCCTTCGTTCATGGGGCAATCCATCCAAACTTCTTGATCCATACTCAAGACCTTATCGGTTGCCCACAGTACGCTGTAGCGAATGCGCACGCTGCGCTGCCCAACACAAAAAGCACCTAATGTATCTTTTTTGAGCAGATGCTGCATCAATTTAGAAAAGGGATGTCCACCAAAATGAGGAAATTCAATTTGAATATTTTCAAGTTCAATAGACTTTCGAAAGTGTTTAATTGGTTCTGAATGCGCGCTCTGCTCCAAAAGATCAAACTGATTCATGCGTTCTGGGTTTTCTCTCCCGCACGACAAAAGCAGAACAACGAATGCACTATAGAATCCAATTTTTACCATCACAAGATAAGCTTGCCATAGAGATCGTAATGATCAGCAGTGGTAATCAGTACACGCGAAAAATCTCCCAATCTAACGTATCCGTCGGCTTTTTTCACCAATACCTCGTTGTCGACCTCTGGTGAGTCAAACTCAGAACGGCCAATAAAGTATTCGCCCTCCGCACGGTCAAAAAGTACTTTAAACTCTTTGCCTACCTTGAGTTGATTGAGCTCATAAGAAATTCCGCTCTGTAGTTCCATAATGGCGTCTGCTCGCTCCTTTTTAAGCTCGGCGGCAACATCGTCGGTAAACTGGTAGGTATGTGTATTTTCTTCGTGAGAATAGGTAAATATGCCAAGGCGATCAAAACGCGTACGCTCAACAAAATCATACATTTCCTGAAAATCTGCAGCAGTTTCAGAGGGGTAGCCGGCAATGAGTGTGGTGCGCAAGGCCAAACCCGGCACTTTGGCCCGAATGGTGGCTACTAATTCTTCGGTTTTTTCACGGGTAATACCGCGGCGCATGGCTTGTAAAATACGTGTCGAACCATGCTGCAATGGCATGTCGAGGTATTTACAGATGTTGTCGCGCTCGGCCATGACTTCAAGTACATCCATCGGGAAACCTGACGGAAAAGCATAGTGTAAACGGATCCAATCCAAACCCTCAATGTCCGAGAGCTGCTTGAGCAAATCTGAAAGCGCCCGTTTTTTATAAAGATCGAGACCGTAATAGGTCAGGTCTTGTGCAATCAGCATGATTTCCTTGACGCCTTTGGCCACCAAACCTTTCGCTTGGAAAACCAAATCCTCTATTGGGGTTGATTGATGCCCGCCACGCATCAAAGGAATAGCGCAGAAAGAACAAGGACGGTCACAACCCTCGGCAATTTTAAAATAGGCGTAGTGCGATGGTGTGGTCAGGATGCGCTCCCCTACTAACTCGTGTTTGTAATCAGCTTTTAGGGTTTTGAGCAAACGCGGTAATTCGCGGGTACCAAAATAGGCATCTACCTCCGGGATTTCTTTTTCGAGTTCGTCGCGGTAGCGCTCAGATAAGCAACCAGTGACGTATACTCTATCAACGAGACCCTCTTGCTTGGCCTCTGCGTAGCGCAAAATGGTATCGATAGATTCTTGCTTGGCATTGTCGATGAATCCGCAGGTATTGATGATCACAATTTCAGAGTCGTCTTGCTGGGCTTCGTGCTCTACCTCAAACTGATTGGCTTTAAGCTGTGCCATTAGCACTTCAGAATCAAAAGTATTTTTAGAACAGCCAAGTGTAACCACGTTGACTTTATTCTTTTTAAGGGTTTTGGTCTTCATTCGGGTACAAAAATAGGACTCTTTACGCAAATGGTATTACTTTTGACGACACTTGTCAATCAAGAACCGATGAAAACGCTTTTTATACTCCTTTTATCCTCGTTGCTTTTTTCTTGTTTCGTGCCAAGGTCAAAAAGCGTTACACCTTTAAGTTATATGCAAAGCCAACTTTCAGAGATTAACGATTCACTGTACCAAAGTGAATCAGAGCCCATCCAAATTGATTCACTTAAGCTTGAAACATACGTTCTTACGCTTTTCTATTCTTGTCCTGACGTACCAGAAGACTTACGCTTAGTTGGAAGTACAATGCTTGCTAAATCATTTCCTCCAATTAGATCTTGTAAACTGATAAGTTCAAGTCCGAAAACACGCTCACACAATTTAAAACCATACAAAGGGACCGTGCAATTTGACCTCAAACCGTTAAGCCATAAATTCATCAAAGATGCGCCTACCTATCTCCAAATTCAAGGTTGGCCTGATAAAATACTTTTTATTTACCCTGAATAATGGAAGAACGCATCGATAAAATATTACTTGAACGCGGTTTGGTGAGTACCCGCGTGCGCGCAGAAGAGATCATCAAAAATTACGGCGTGAAGGTCAATGGCAAGCTTTTTTCCAAGCCAGGTAAAAAAGTACCCACCGACGCAAAAATTGAATTACTAGCAGATGAAATCCCTTGGGTATCAAGAGCCGCTTACAAACTGATTGCCGCACTTGAACACTGGGCAATTCAGGTCAAAGGCCAAACATTTATGGATTTAGGAGCAAGCACAGGAGGCTTTACGGAGGTCTTAATGAGCCACGAATTAAAGCGCTGCTACTGTGTAGATGTAGGTCAAAAACAATTACACGAGAAAATTAAAAATGACCCAAGAGTGGTCAATTTAGAGAAGACACATGCACGTGATCTCACCGAAAAATTGATACCAGAACTTTTGGATGGACTCGTGGTAGACGTATCGTTTATCTCACTAGAAAAGGTACTTCCCTTCACCATTCCTTTTTTGAAAGATAAAGCTACGGTTATCCTGTTGATCAAGCCGCAATTTGAGCTAGGTCCAGGATCCTTAAACAAAGCGGGCGTCGTCAAAGACACCAGTCAGTACCCTGCGCTTTTAGAAAGCATCAAACAAATGGCACAGCGCAATCAATTGCAATGGAAAGGCTACATAGACTCCCCTATTCTTGGCGGCGATGGCAATGCAGAATTTCTTGGTTATTTTGAAAAGAATTAGGCTAATTTTGCAGTATCATGATGAGTATTGAAGAACTAGAAAGGGCTTTTTTAGATATAGACTTCCAAGCAAATCGAATTGCCAAATCAAAACAAGTCGAACCCGAGCATTTAAAACGCTTTAACGAGCGCTCTGAGCAAGTAAGGATACAATTGATTCAAATGGGGCTTAGTGACGCCTTGACCGAATCGTTGATCGAAATCAATCCGATTGATGAAAAATTTCTACCACATTTTGCTTTAGGAAGAAAAATCCTCAATGTATTCACATTTGGATTTCACAAGAAACGCTACCTTCCAAAGAAACAAGAAGCCTACTTCCGCAAAGAGGTTGCTGAGAAAAGCAGACTTTTTCAGTATGCAAAAGGGCAATTGAGTATTGATTAAATCAATCATTAATGCGCTGAATTCAGCGTTTCTAAAGAGTTACTTTACAATTTGCAAGGATTTATAAATACTTCCTTGACTAGTCTGAATGGCGACCCAATAAAACCCAGACTCCAGCTGCTTAAGCCCAACCAGATATTCGTTTCCATTGGTAGAATGGCAGCTCAGTTGGAAGGATTGACCAAAAACATTAATTAAAGAAATACTTTCTAACTGTAATTCATCAGAAAGCGAAATTGTAAATTGATCGCTTGTCGGATTAGGATATAAATTAATCTCCAACGGACTTATTACATCCAACTCAGCCCCTGGCTCTGTGAAGGTACAAGCGCATTTATTTTTGACTTCATTGGTCTGGACAACCGCAGGCGCTTCGTAGGTAGCTTTAACCCAACAATGCTGACCACTTTGGGAGGCGGTTGCATTGCGCAGTCTTATTGTGTACCACCCGCTGTAAGATGGCGTAAAAGCAAATATTCCATTACCTGTTTGGGTAGTTGAGTCCAGAGGTAAACAGTTTTTATCCAATACACCTAGGGTTAGCGGCAAATTGGCAGCACTTGGGTACCACTCGAGCTGAACCTGCACTCCTTGCTTGGCATAGATGCGGCCAACCACGCGGCATTCTAAACTATTGTTCGGGAGCTTCCCACCTTGCTGCAAAGAGTTGGCGTGGCGATCACCCAAATCATCGTTCATCTCCCATTCTTGTACAATGTTCTTGGCAGGCTTTTGGTAATTAGTATCGATATCCTGAGGAGCCCAAACACAATAACCGCGGCGTCCAAAATTGGCACTGCCATCGCAAGGAGGAATCGATATGTTTACTTTTCCGCCACCGTACACTGTGGTTGGGTTGCTATTGGCTCCGGAGTAATCTACTAATACCGTACCGTCGGGCCAATTGGTCTGCACACCGTTCAGCTGCTGCCATTGGTTCCAGTTATCTGTAATGCCAATGAGGGCTTTTGTACTGCGTTCTATCACTAAAGCGTCTGGTGCTTGCCAACGCACAAAATATGCGCCATCTTTAAAATGTAAATTTTGATGACACCAAATTAAATTTGCAACATCGCTATCTACAGCAAGTACCGTGGTATCTGTAGGGAGATGATTAAAACGGTTGCCATTGTAGCCAATCGGAAAGAGGTCCTCAAAAAAGAGCTGAGGAGCTCCATCAATTGACAGTACTATAGCATGAGCAGCTGAATTTCTGCTATCGTTTGGTTCGATATGCGGACTCAATTCAGAACCTGTATTCCAACCCGTATAATTCCCTTGAGCAGAAAGTTGAGGCCTAAACGTATCGTGGTTATTGACAAACGGCACTGTTCTTTGGCGATTTTGTTGTTGCTGGCTCGGAATTTGACTTAGATCGTAGGCGCCATTGGAACTCACCATTGCCGAAAGCGCAAAGCGCAAATTAAAATCAAATGTTCCGGCACGGTTTTGAACGGCATTGGCCCAAGCATCTAGCTGAGCAGTGCCCCCAACCCACTCTCCAACCGCAAACATATCTTGCCCACCACTTGCCCACATGGCACCATATTGTAAATTCCATAGCATATCCTCTGAAACGTAACTCGGAAAATGTTTTACTGCATCTAAGCGCAAGCCATCAAAACCCACTTGCTTTTTATACCAAATGAGCCAATTACGCATGCCGTTGCGCATGTAGTCTGCGCTTTGCGTTGGATTGTACAAGGCGTTTGACGACAAACCATAAGCGTTACTTTCATAGGAAATGTCAGGACCCCAATAGGGTGAATTGATTTCATTCGTACAACACAGATTGTTGTTATTCGGGTAAAAATTCTGCCAATTTTTAGGAAACCTTCCATCCCGAGCTAAGTACTGAGCCGTACTTTCAGAACTTGCAGGCGTTTTAAAACTCACGTACCTGAAGTTTTTGAATCTGTTGGTCTGACCGTCGTCCATGGCAGCAGGGTCTTGACCCCCAGAACCATTTGCGCTTCCGGCGTTGGTCACATGATTGAGTACTAAATCTTGTATAACGTCTATGCCATTTGCATGCATCACGGCTACCATGCGCAAGAGTTCGTCTTTATCACCCATGCGGGTTTTGATACTATTTTTTTGAAATTTATCACCGAGATCGTAGTGATCAAATGGGGAGTAACCTACACTATTGGTACCTGAATTTTTGATAGTCGGTGGAATCCAGATGGCGTCTATTCCCATGTCTGCTAAGCGAGGAGCGAGTTCTGTGAGGTAGTTTGCCCAACCGTTAGGGTAGTTCGTGTTCCAGTAGTCCCACCAATAAGCCTGGAGCACCAACTGACGGTTGGTAGGGTTCACCTGCGCCAACAAAAGACTTTGGCCTGTAAGAACCAGACACAGTATTAAAATTTTTCTCATGACAGCCTGAATTATTTCAGTGCTGATTCATGCGTGGATCCTGCCTCAATGGTTATTGTGGCACCCGCTACATCGCAAGAAATCAGCGCTGAACCTAAATTAGTAATCTTTACTTTATGTGAAGTAATCGCTACGGCTAATGGTTGATTTCGGTAGCGAATTTGAAAGGAATAACTTTTCCAAGATTGAGGGATCTGTGGGTCTAAAGCCAAACTATTTTCATAGACACGAACACCCGCTAATCCTTCAACAACTGACATCCACGTACCTGCCATGGAGGTAATATGCAAGCCCTCATCAGCTTCGTGGTTATAGTCATCGAGATCGAGCCTACTCGTTCTCAAGTATAATTCCAGCGCCTTATCGAGACGTTTAATTTTAGCAGCCAAAATAACATGAACACAAGGCGAAAGCGAAGATTCATGAACTGTTTTGGGCTCGTAAAAATCAAAGTTTTCCCGGATGATCTCCTCTGAAAAATGGTCTTCAAATAAATATAGGCCCTGAAGTACATCGGCTTGTTTAATGAAAATGGACCGCAAGATACGATCCCAAGACCAATGCTGGTTGATTGGGCGCTCAGCAGCCGGAATATCTGTGGCATTGAGCTGCTCCTTATCCATGAAGCCATCTTGTTGCAAAAAGATATTGGTGCCTTCGAGTTTTGGAAAATATACGTTCTCAACGATGTGCTGAAACTTGTCTAATTCTTTATTTGTCAATTTTTCAGGTAGGTCACTTTGAACAGCTGCATTCACCTCTAAACAATACCCAATACACCAATGGGCTATGTAGTTGGTATACCAATTGTTATTGACATTATTTTCGTATTCATTCGGACCCGTTACGCCAAGCATAACAAAGGCTTGTTTGGCTTCGGACCAATTAAAACGCTGTGCCCAAAAACGAGCAATACCTGCAAGAACTGGCAACCCGTAGGTTTCGAGATAGGCGGTATCGCCTGTATGACGGATGTAGTTAAAAATACCAAAAGCAATAGCGCCATTGCGGTGAATTTCCTCAAAGGTGATTTCCCACTCATTGTGGCACTCCTCGCCGTTCATAGTAACCATAGGATACAAAGCCGCACCGTCTTTGAAACCCAGTTTTTCTGCGTTTTCAATAGCCCTATCGAGGTGTTTGTAACGGTATATCAATAGTTGCCGTGCCACCTGTGGATCGGCTGTTTTGAGGTAAAATGGCAAACAATAAGCTTCTGTATCCCAGTAGGTAGCGCCCCCGTATTTTTCACCGGTAAAACCTTTCGGACCAATGTTTAACTTGGCATTTTTACCTGTATACGTTTGGTATAAATGAAAAATATTGAAGCGAATGCCTTGCTGTGCTGCGTCATCCCCTTCAATAAGAATATCGGCACTGCTCCAGATGGTTGCCCATGCGGCCTCGTGCTCTGAACGCAAGACATCAAAGCCAGATGTATAGGCGTCGCGAACACGCTTAATGGCCTTTGCTGCGAGTTCAAACTCGGAATGATTAATTGTTGAAGTGACTGCAACATATTTTTTGAGGGTAAAACGCACCCCTTGCTCTAAGTAATGCTCAAAATTATTTTCGACATAGAAGTCGCGCTGAAGGATGTTGGGATGTATGGTCAGTAGTTCTTGCTCGCGCCAAAAACTAAAGCGCATAGCTGTGGCTACACAAAAATCAGTTTTTTTAGTTCGGGTGCACAAGATACCTTTCTGCAGGTCTACTTTACGCGAATCTTCTAACCAAAAAAATTCGTCGTAATTGGAATCGTGATTGCTGACCTTTCCGTCAAGATAGGGTGTAAACTTTACGTTTCCACTAAAATTAAGGGGGGTCACTGAGTAAGAAATTGCTGCAATTTCTTCTCGAGCCATTGAGCAAAAGCGGATGCTTTCTATCTCGACTTCTTTACCACTACCAAACACCACTCTAATCATTCGTTTGAGCAGGCCCGTTTGCATATCTAGCTCTCTATGAAAATACTTGATTTGTTGAACATTAAGGTCTAGCTGTTCGCCGTCGATGCTGATGTCAATACCAATCCAGTTTGTTGAATTCAAAACTTTGGCAAAATATTCCGGATAACCGTTTTTCCACCAACCTACTCGTGTTTTGTCAGGGTAATAAACACCTCCTATGTAGCTGCCCTGTAAGGATGGGCCGCTGTATTGTTCTTCAAAATTAGCACGCTGCCCAAAAGAGCCATTTCCAATACTGAAAATACTTTCTGCTTGCTGTTGTTTGTTGGGGTCAAATTTGCTTTCAATGATCTTCCAAGGATCAATTTCAAATAAATTATGCATATTGCGCTACTCTAAATTCGGTCAAATCGTTCAAATAAATATCGGCTAGTGCAGCAATGTTCGGGTTGCCCACCCCAACGGCAGTAAAACCACCTGCTTTTGCGGCTGCTATTCCCGAGGCCGCATCTTCAAAAACCAAACACGCCGATGGATGCAAACCAAGGGCTTTTGCTCCATTTAAAAATACTTCCGGATGTGGTTTTGGGTCTTTGACGCCATTGCCATCGATAATCACTTCAAAATACTGACTGATATCCAGTTTATCCAAAATAAAATGAGCATTCTTACTCGACGAGCCCACACCTAAAAGGATTCCATTATTTTTAGCCGCTATCAGTAAAGGAAGAACCCCTGGTAATAAGTGCGCTTGGTTTAAGGATTGAATGGATTCAAGATAAAAGTCATTCTTGCTTTTTAATAAGGCTTCAAATTCGGAATGGGAAATAGGCTTATTTCCTAATTCAAGAATTAATTTGAGAGAATCTGCCCTACTCACGCCCTTTAAGCGTTCGTTCTCTTTTTCTGTAAAAGCAATATCTAAAGAATGTGCACAGCGCTGCCATGCTAAAAAATGGTTGTATTCGGTACTAACCAAGACACCGTCGAGGTCGAATAAAAAGGCCTTTATCTTATCCACGTGTAATTCGCTTGTCAGTCAAGATCAAGTTAAGTAAGCCTGCTATCACCAACGAGGTGCCTGCTAAAAGCATAGGGGCAATAGGACTCGATCCAAATAATTTTGAAAGTGTGTTGACGCCACCAAGTGCTGCGAGGATTTGTGGAATCACTATAAACATATTAAACAAGCCCATCATAAGCCCCATTTTGTTTTCATCTACGGTGCTTGATAGCATGGCGTAAGGCATAGATAAAATACTACCCCAAGCAAAACCAATGAGCGCAAAACACAACCAAAGGTATGTAGGGCTTGGGATCAAGCCCATCAGTATAAAACCCATACCTCCGGCAACCAATGAAATCAAATGGACCCATTTGCGGTTCACGCTGAACTTAGCGGCATAAAAAGTGAGTGCAAGCGCAAAAAGCATTGAGGTGAGCCCGTAAATACCCATATTGGAGCCAACTGAATCAGCTGCAACTTGAAAAGACTTGTTCATCTGCTCGTAAGCAGTAGGATCTGAATTTAAGAGTGCGGTGGATGGCGATGGCGCTTTGAATAAATGAGCGGTTAGTGCAGGTGTAGCCATGCTCCACATCGTGAAAAATGAAAACCAACTAAAAAATTGGATGAGGCCGAGCTTGAGCATCGTTGAAGACATGCTCGTTACCGAACTCCAAAAATCTTTAATGAAGTTCGTATTTTTCTTTTCTGCCTCAAAGTGTGCTTCATCTGAGGGCGGATACTCTTTGGTCGTCAAAATGGTGTAGAGTATACTCAACAAAAACACAAGTGCGCCTATCCCAAAAGCAACCTTCACATTCATTGGGATACCTTTAGCAGTAGCATCTTCTTGAAAACCCAATTTACTGACCATCCAGGGTAAGTTGGAGGCTACCCAGGTGCCTATACCAATGATGAGTGTCTGAAGCACAAAACCATAGGAACGCTGAGATTCGGGAAGTTTGTCAGCAACTAAGGCACGAAAAGGCTCCATACTGATATTGATTGAGGCATCGAGAATCCATAAAAAACCAGCAGCTACCCAAAGCGTTGGCGAATACGGAACAAAGAACAGAGCCAACGAACTTAGAATGGCACCAATTAAAAAATAAGGTTTGCGGCGGCCAAAGCGCACAGACCATGTGCGGTCAGATAAGAAGCCAATAATTGGCTGAACAATCAAACCCGTTAGTGGGGCGGCAATCCAGAGGCCTGGAATATCTTCTGGCGCCGCGCCAAGCGTTTGGAAGATGCGAGACATATAGCCACCTTGTAAAGCAAAGCCAAATTGAATACCCATAAAGCCGAAGCTCATGTTCCAAATTTGCCAAAACGAAAGTGTAGGTTTAGTTTGCATGACTCAAAAGACTAATTGTTATCGGACATAAACCGCATAGCCCCACGGAGCCAATGATAGGTTTTCTTTATCCTTAAGTACTTGCATCTTTTGGGTAAAAAGATTAGTGTAACTTCCTGCTGCAGCTGCAGGTAAAGTAATTTTTTTGGTTTGGTTGCTTAAATTCAAAACCACCATGACTTTCGAATTATTGAGCTCACGCGCGTAAATGAGTACATCGGTTTGTTCAGAACTCGATAAAAATTTAGGAGCAACCTGGCCCTCTCCTACGTAAAGCGCCTCATTTTTTTGATGTAATTTCAAGAGTTGGGTGTAGAAATCGACAAGATTCATTTTTTCCCAATTGATGCTGTCTTTGTCAAAAAATTTAAGGCGTCGGTCTAGAGAAGTTTCTTGACCGTTGTATACCAATGGCATTCCGTGTATGGTAGCAGCCAAAACAGCCATGGCAAAACGGGCCTCGCCCATGCGCTCCATTTCGGTTCCATTCCAGGAATTTTCATCGTGATTAGAGGTGAAATGCATCTGAAATGCATGCGAAGGAAGCTCAGTTTTTTCAAAATAGGTTTGGATATCAGCAGCATTTTTTTTGCCTTTTGCGACGTCGTTCATGATGTGATGAAACTCCCATCCGTATGTCATTTCGAATGCGCTATACAATTCCTTTCCTTCAGCCTCTGCAAGCATAAAAACAGGCTTGATTTGGTCGAGTGCCGCTCTTGCCCTAATCCAGAAATCCATCGGCACCCATCCTGCTACATCACAACGGTAGCCATCGATATCAAAATCTCTGACCCAATAGGACATGCATTCTATCATTTCTGATCGGAGTTCTTCGTTGTTATAGTTGAGGTCTGCGACATCCCACCAGTCTGTACCAATGGTGGGTTGCACTTTACCCATGGAATCAAGTGTATACCAATCTAGTCTACCTTCTTCAATCCAGAGATGATCAGGTGAGGTGTGGTTGGCCACCCAGTCGATGATTATTTTCATGCCTAATTGATGGGCAGCAGAAACCAAACGACTAAAATCTTCGTGGGTGCCAAATTCTGGGTTAATACCGCGGTAATCCCGGACGGCATAGTAACTACCAAGACTACCTTTGCGGTTGAGTTCCCCAATTGGATGAATGGGCATAAGCCATAGGATATCGACGCCCATTGCTTTTAAACGAGGTAATTCTTTTTCAAATGCTGCAAAAGTCCCTTCGGGAGTAAATTGACGCACATTAACCTCGTATATCGTTGCATTATGCACCCAATTAGGAGTTTTGAGTTGAGCTTGGCTTGAAAAGGCAAAGAGGCCTAAAATGAGGGTGTGAATTATCTTTTTCATTGTTAAGCAATTACTGTCTTTAAAATATACTTTAAATGGTAGTCTACTAGGCCGAGTACAGGCTTTTGGACAATTGAAGCAATTTGTATGCCGAGTTCTGCCGCTGCTTTATCGAGTTCTTTTTCGAAAATCTTGGACAAGGAACCTACAAAATGCACCTCTGTTTCTTGGTAGTTATCATAGCAACAAACATGAACTTGCATAAAATGCTTCAATCCTTTGTAGACCATTTCAGAGAAAAATGCGTTTTCTTTATGCTTTGCAATAAAAGGCATAAACGACGCTATAAAAACGTTAGCATTGGGTTCTCTGTAGACACAATCTACAATGGTGTCTTTATCTAGTTGGTAGGTTGCAACAAAATCTGCTTCAATATTAGCAGGTAAATGATGATATAAAAACGAAGAGAGCAATTGCTTGCCAAAATAACTTCCGCTGCCCTCGTCACCAAGTACATACCCCAGCGCTGGGACTTCTTCAAGTAGATTATGACCATCAAAATAACAAGAATTACTGCCTGTTCCTATAATACAAGAAATACCAGGCTTGCCGTTATAGGTTGCATAAGCACAAGCCAATAAATCATGTTCGACCATAATAGAGGATTCCGGGAAGATGCGACGTAGACCTTCTTCCACAATTTGATTGAGTTCAGGACTTGAACAGCCGGCTCCATAAAAATAAATACCTTTGATGCTTGGAGCAAGGTGTATAATGTCGGAGTTTTTCTTCAACTCAGCCTCAATAATGTCGGCAGAGTGAAAATATGGATTGAAGCCCATTGTCGAAAAAAAACTTTGGTTATTTTTGTTGTCTACTAATACCCAATCGCTTTTGGTAGAGCCACTTTCAATAATGAAATACATAATTTGTTCTAGGGTGAATGTTAGCTTTGTGTCAATTTTACACTATCCAAATATATAGATAATACTTAATACGTGCAGTACAATCTCAAAAAAATCAATTCAGAACTCAATCCAAACGTCTCCGTGGATTGCGTTATCTTTGGGTTTGACCTCGAACAACTCACGGTGCTACTCATCGACAGAGGCGAGATATCTTCTGCATTTGGCCCACGTCTTGCACTACCCGGTAACCTCATTTATGATAACGAGAACCTAGACATGGCTGCCAATCGGGTACTAGCTGAGCTCACCGGGCTCAAGAATATTTACCTAGAACAAGTAGGAGCCTTTGGCGATCCAGACCGCATTCATAAAGAAGCCGACCGCGAATGGCTTAAAAGCATTCGTGCAGAACCTGAAGCGCGTGTTATTACTGTGGCGTATTACACGCTCGTACCAATGTCAGATTATATTCCACAGGCTGCTTCATTTGCCAAAAATGCCGATTGGGTGCCGGTCAACCTCATCAAAGAGTTGGCATTTGATCATTATGAAATTCTACATGCGGCCAAAGACAAACTGAAGCAAAAAATTAAAATTCAGCCAATTGGCTTCAATCTGTTGCCAGAAAAGTTCACCTTGAGTCAACTACACCGTTTGTATGAATCCATCCTAGACAAACCGCTAGACAAACGCAACTTCAGACGTAAAATTCAAAAATTAGATATCTTAACAAGTCTAAGAGAAAAGCAACGCGGTGTGCCGCACAAACCGTCCTCACTCTACGAATTCAACCATGAAAAGTACCAAGAGCTAACCCAAACTGGTTTCGACAACTTCGGATTTTAAATCTTGTTCATTTTTGTAATTTAGTTGGATGAAAAAAGTATTCATCCTTCCCCTATTATTGCTTGCTTTTAGCCAAGGATATAGTCAACAATGGTCAGCAAACACGACCCCAACTTACGAAGAACTCATTGCGCACCTGCAAAAGCTAGACAAGCAGCATCGGGAAATTCGACTTTACAACATGGGGGCTTCAGACTATGGCCTTCCTATTTATCTCTGCGTAATCAACGGTGAAAAGGATTCTTTGAAAACTTTCGTTAAAGCAAGAAATAACACGACAATCCTTATCAATAATGCCATTCATGCCGGTGAGCCTGATGGCGTCAATGCCAGTTTAATATGGCTTGAAGAATGGATCAGAGCAGGCAAACCCACAAAAAGCAGAGCCGGCAAGGACGACTTTCCAGTAATTGCATTTATTCCTGCCTATAACGTGGGTGGCATGATGAACCGCTCTTCAAAAAGTAGAGCCAATCAAAATGGCCCCGAAGCTTACGGTTTCAGGGGCTCGGCAAAAAACCTTGACCTCAATCGTGATTTCATTAAAATGGATGCTGTCAATAGTTTTACATTTGCCCGTATTTTCCATGCCCTTGACCCCGATATTTTTATTGACAATCATGTTTCTAATGGTGCTGATTATCCCTACACGCTTACTTATATAAGTTCAATGAAGGAGCGTTTGGCACCAAGTATGCAGGCACTCACCTATGAAAGCTGCATACCTATCTTGAAAGATTATTGTCAAATTGGAAATTTTGAGTTGTTTCCGTACGTAGAACTAAAAGGAGAAACCCCAGAAAGTGGAATAGTTGCCTTTAATGACCTACCGCGTTATGCAATGGGCTATGCCAGCTTATTTCATTCGTTGTCTTTTACTGTTGAAACCCATATGCTCAAAGCATTCCCACAACGCGTGCAAGCTACGCTTAGCTTCATGAATTCGATGATTGCCTATGCCATAGCACATAGCCAAGAAATAGAATCAGCAAGATCTGCAGCAAAAAAATGGGCCAAAAATCAATTGGTATTTGCTTACAATTATCAACTCGATGAAAAACAAGTTGATCAAATTAGATTCAAAGGTTATGAAGCTATTTATCCCGAACACCCAGTTACCGGCCTCAAGCAATTAGGCTATGATCAAACGCAACCCTATGAAAAATACATTCCTTACTTCAACCATTACCAAGCGAAGGATTCCACTACTATTCCAAAGTATTATATCGTGAGTGGGCAAGAAACAGCAATCATTGAAAGACTGAAAATCAATCAGGTTGAATTCACTAGGGTTAATGCCTCTACGGCCACACAAATGAAAGTGAGTTGTTTTATTGTCAAGGATTATAAAGCCCCGTCTAAACCCTACGAAGGGCATTTTAAACTCCAAAACCTTCAAGTGGGCAAACAACTCATTACGCTTGAACTAAAGCCGGGTGATATCCTGATCTCTTGCAGCCAAGAAAAAGCCAATTTCATTCATGCAGTGCTACAACCTTTAGCCGAAGATAGTTACCTAACTTGGAATTTCTTTGACAGTTATTTACAGCAAAAAGAATATTTTTCTCCGTATGTTTTTAAGGAACAAATTGCTGAAATTTTAAATGCGCAACCTAAGCTAAAAGAGGTCTATGAAGCAAGAAAAAGATTAGACCTAAAGTTTGCCAACGATGAATGGGAACAACTTTATTTCATCTACCAAAATAGCACCTACTTTGAACCTAGCTTCATGCGACTCCCAGTGTATGAAGTTTACTAAAACAAAAAAAGCCCCGCAGAGCGGGGCTTTTTATTTATCAAAAGATTTCTTAATTCTTGATGATGCGTATGGCTTCTGAACTTTCTGCAATGCGCAAGAAGTAAATGCCACGAGCCACCTCATTGATGTCAACTGTAGTCGAAACACCTGTCATGAGACCCTCTTTTACAATTTTACCTTGTGCATCTTGAATGCTGAAAGCACCATTCACTGCCTGGCTTGCGGCAATTGTGAATTGATCAGCTGTAGGGTTTGGATATACCTCGTAAACCACAGCATTCAAATCATCAATACCGACCGTTAATGTAAGGTTCAAAGTAATTGTTGAATCACAACCTGCCTCATTTTGAATCACTTGCGTATATGTTCCAGCAGTTGTATACTCAACACCATTTAATGTGTAAGCATCAAGTGCGGTAACATCTAGCGTAGATGCAGAAGCATTACCTGCAGTCAAAATAATGTTTCCTGAGTTAGCAGAACAACCGTTAGCTGAAGTAACGACAACACCGTATGTACCTGCAGTTGAAACAGTAATTTCACTTGTAGATGCGCCTGTTGTCCATGCATAAGTGTTTCCAGGTGCAGCAGATAAAGTCAAAGTTTCACCTGGGCAAAGTACACTATTACCATCCATTACAACGTTTGCAGAAGGAACTGCATTCACCGTTACTGTTGCTTGCTCAGAGTCAGTACAGCCGTTTGCAGCAGTCACTGTTACTACATAAATACCTGAGGCATTTGCAGATAACGCAGCAGTATTTGCACCTGTGCTCCAGATATAAGAAGTTCCACCAGTTGCTGTAAGGTTCACTGAACCACCTTGACAGAATGTCAAAGGACCGCCTGCATTAATTGTAGCGTTTGGAACAGGAAGAACTGTTACACTAATTGGAGCAGAAGTTCCAGTACAACCAGAAGCATTTGTTACGGTTACAGTGATTGGGCCACCTGCAGTTACGTTTACACCTTGTGTAGTTGCACCATTAGACCACAAATAAGAAGAACCAGGGCTTGCAACAAGCGTAACAGGAGTACCCGCACAAACTGTTGTTGGTGACAACGCAATTGCAAAAGCTGTAAATGTTTGTTGTGCATTTACTACAATGTTATTAGATGATGCCTGACAGCCTGCAGCGTTGGTTACGGTAACAAAATAAACACCTGATGCTGCTGCAGTAATGTTTGGTGTAGTTGCACCATTAGACCACAAGTAGGTAGTTCCGGCAGATGCAGTAGAATTCAAGACAACGTTTCCACCTGCACAGAATGCTACTGGGCCATTAGGTGTTACAGAAACTGTAGGAACAGTTGCCGCTGTGATGGCTACCGGAGCTGAAGTTGCTGTACAACCAGCAGCGTTGGTAACAGTAACACTGTATGAACCTGGTGTTGCTGTCGCAATAGAAGGTGTAATTGCACCGTTACTCCAAAGGTAAGTAGCAGCAGTTGGCACACTCAATGTTGCAGTAGCTCCTGGGCAAAGTGCTGTTGCACTTGAAGTAATTGTTGTTGAAGGAAGTGCATTAACTGTTACTGTAACAGGTATAGATGTTCCTGTACAACCACTTAATGAAGCCGTAACACTATAATTACCAGAAGTATTTACTGTAATATTCTGAGTTGTAGCACTATTTGACCATAAATAATTATCAGCAGGTGGAGCAACAAGCGTAACTGAACCACCAGTACAGAATGTAGTATTTCCATTTACTTGAGTAATCGCAGAAGGAACTGGATTAACTACAATTGTCTTTGAAGCAATAGTTGAACAACCAAAGCTATTGGTAACTGTATAATTGATAGTAGATGATCCGGCTTGTAAACCATTAATCAGACCAGCAGCACTTACAGAAGCAATATTTGGATTGGTTGAAGACCAAACACCACCTGTGGTTGCATTTGTGTAAGTAGTGTTAGAACCCATACAAACAGCATTATTACCGAGTACTGAGGTCACAGTTGGAACAGGATTAATCTGAACAACAGCAGCTGTTGAAGTTGCTGAACAACCAGCAGCGTTCGTAATTGTATAACTGTATGAACCAGAAGTTGTAATTGGTAAAATTGCAGCAGTAGAACCATTGTTCCATTGATATGAACCTATTCCAGTAGCAGTCAAATTCAGTGAACCACCTTGACAATATGTCAATGGTCCGTTGGCTACAATATTTGCAACAGGAAGTGGATTCACGGTAACGTTAACCGATGGCGTCGTTACAGAACATCCTTGCGCGCTTGTTACAGTTGCAATGTAGCTTCCCGATTGCGTAGCATTTAAAGCTGCTGTTGTAGCTGAGTTTGACCATGAGTACGTTGCTCCACCAGAGGCAGTTAAAGTTACTGATCCACCAGCACAGAAAACAGTTGGGCCACTTACCGAAACATTAGCTACTGGTAATTGATTAACAGTTACTGTATAAGGTGCAGAAGGAGCAGAAATACATCCTGCAGCGCTTGTAAGTACAACTGAGTAAGTTCCACCATTACTGATAGTCAAGCTACTTGCGGCAGAACCATTGTTCCAAGAGTAAGCAGCTGCAGTAGGTGCGGAAAGTACTGTTGATGTACCCTGACAAATAGTCGCGCCATTTGAAGAACTAATGACAGCAACAGGAAGGGGATTAATTGTAATGTTGGCACTATTGGTTTTTGTACAACCATTTGCAGCAGTCGTTGTGTATGATAGAGTTGCAGTACCAGCAGCAATACCTGTAACCTCACCTGTTGCAGCATTTAAACTCAATACTGTTGGCGTTGAAGTTGTCCAAACACCATTAGGTACGGAATTAGAAACAGTTGCCGAAGCTCCTACACATAGTGCTGCTGGAGCAATAACTGGGCCGTTAGAAGGTAATGGATTAACCGTTACAATAACTTGATCAGTTCCAATACATCCATTAGGTGCTGTTGCAGAGGCAACATAGGTTGTTGTAGCAGTAGGAGTGGCAACAGGGTTATTAATAGTAGTACTTGACAAACCTGCAGCTGGCGTCCAAACTGGCGTCAAAGGAGGACAACCCGCACCTGTACCTGCCCAAGTATTACCTGAATTATATGGGAAATAATCATCAACTAATAGATTACCTGCACCATCAATTACATCCCAATAGATTTCATCAGGGTAACTACCATTATTCGTTAAAACTACTTGAATAACTGATCCTACACTTGCTGTAAATGTAACGTTGAGCGGGCCGTAACCAGAGTTAAATGTGAGTCCAGATTGAACTATTACTCCATCTACAACAATATTTACTAAACCACCATTTAATCCATCACCATAAGTATCTCTCAAAACTAATGTATGTGAGCATGATGTTGTAAACTGAATGGATGTATTTAGGTTTGTTGAATTTCCTGCACATAAAGTAACATCAGCACCGGCATTTAAAATAGGTGTTGGTTTGACTGTTATTGGCTTCAAGTTTGCTGTAGCTGCACACCAAGTATTTGGGTTTGGAACGGAGTAAATAATGTTTGTATTTCCTGCACCGACTCCGGTAACTACACCAGTAGTAGGGTTTACAGTTGCTACTGAAGTATTTGCAGAAGACCAAGTACCATTTGCTGTTGGGTTAGCCATAGTAACTGTTGAACCAGCACAAACATCATTTGCGCCTGTTGAATTTGCCACAGCAACGGCTTGTTGAACGGTAATTGTATTTGAAACTGGACCTGTACTAACACAGCCTGAAGGATTTAAATAATCGACAGTAACTGTTTTGAAACCACCAATTAACCATTGTACAACCGCAGTGTTGGAGGTAATTGTACCGCCTGAAACAAGTGTGTAATCTACACCAGCAGTACCAGGAATTGTCCAAGTGTATGCTGACATACCCGGTTGTGTTGTATAAGTGTAATTTACATAAGTACAAGATTGCGTGGTTGGAGCAGCAGTAAATGTTGGTGTTGGTGGCGTGCCCTGAACTATATTAACTAAATAATCTTCCACTTCTCCATCATAAATGAAACTACAAGGGTTCATTGTAGAACCGCTACCGTAATAAGCACTTCTAATTCTCATTCTGTGTGAACCAAGTGTCGGAGAGCAAGGTAGATTCATATTGAGTGAAACTACTTGATTACTGGTAGAGGTATAACTTGTTGTAAAAGCTAATTTTTCCGTGGACTCAAAAATAAAATTATCGTTAAAATCAATCCAGACAGCATAGCCAATACCAGCATAAAAACCACTTGTAACATTTAACTGATAAGTTGTTCCTGTGCTCAACGAAGGTGCCGGTATAGTATTGTAAAAATTATATGGTGTACCTGGGGTGACACCTAAAGTACTATTCACAAATGAAGTACCAGTTATAGATACATTTGAAATATATTGGTCATATGCTGTAGTAGAACCGTAGATTGGTGAACAAACAGTAATGTCTACTAATGTAGGATTAGAAAAAGTTGTTTGCCCTGAACAAGTAACACTACATCTATAATACGTCGGTGTAGAAATTGTTGCACTATATGACGATGACGTCGCAGATGCAATTGGTGTCCAAGGCCCTGTAGCGGATGAACCTGACTGCCATTGGTAAGTAACTCCGGCTCCTAGTGTTGCATTTTGCAATGTTAAGATCGAAGTTCCCCCTGGCGCAACTGCTGTAGGACTAGCTACGGTGTTTCCAGGTGTCGGTGTTCCAGAACATGCTGGACTCGCAACGGTACATGTATTTGTAATAGTCGTGGTAGGTGGAGGCGTAGAATATTGCGCCGAACCGTATAATTGGGTACCTGTACCGTTTGGACCATCGTACACTCTGTAATAATTCTCGCTTGACCATGAACCAGCAGTATAATTCGCTGTTATTGTTTGACCTTGATAAACATTGAAATTAAATGATAACGGTCCATAACCTGCCGGACCTGATGTTGCTGTAATACTCGCACCAGTAACAACGTTTGTTCCTGCTACGTTAATATTGAGAGAACCGCCATTCCATCCATCACCATAAGTGTCGTAAAGAACTACTGAGTAGCTACATGGCGGTGGTGGGGTTATACTCAATTGTATTTGAGCTCTTACAGAAGATGATGTATAATTTGCAGTTGGTGGCGTAGCCGGACTTGGGTTAGTGTAATCGTCGTAATAAACCAAACTTCTAAATCCTGAAGGAGCTGCAGAAGAAAAACTATTCCAAGTAGCAGTACAACTGTAGCCTGAGACGTTTTCATCAATACCCACTACTAAATTACCACCAGTGTAATTGAATGGTGTGGTCAAATTTATGGTAACCCAACCACCAGCAGTGGCAGTGATTGCACCTGAGTAAACTTGCGTTAATGCACTTACAGGAATCCAAGAACTCGAATTTGCAAATGAATTGGTGGTAGTATTTCCCAAATAAAGTGTCCAGTTATTCCAAGTTGAAAGGTTAGATCCTCCGCTGTTGTAATAGAACTTTACCTGACTTATAGTTCCAGAGCTTCCTCCTGCTGCAGCGATCTCTGCACCCGTGTAAATTTGTTGAGAATAGTTGTAGACGTAGCAAGAATAGATCGGGAGATAACTTGATGTTGAAGTTCCAGTACCAACTTGAATGGTGGTCTGTGCATTCAGATTTCCAACTGTGAGAATGGTCATCATCAACCCTAAAAATAAGGTCACGAATCTTTTGCTCGAGGAGAGTTTTTGATTTTTGGGTAGAATTTTATTCATAGTTTTTAGTTTGTTACAATTTTAAGCTTAAAAGTCTTATCAAATAAGTACTAGGTTCTAAATTTATTCACAAAAGATTGGTTTTCAGTTGCTATTGAGCAAGAAGGCTGTTTCAGTGAATATTTAATAAGTTTCATCGAGTATTAATATTATTTCATTGAATATTTTGTGAATTACGAAGAAACAAAAAAACTATATTTGTTCATAACATGGTGAAGGTCGGTTTATTGTCAGATACACACGGGGATTTAGACCCTAAAATTTTTAATTATTTCAAGGATGTCGATGAAATTTGGCATGCAGGTGATATCGGCACAATTGAGGTCCTTGACCAACTCTGTGGTTTTAAACCAACAAGAGCAGTATTCGGCAATATTGACGACCACATCATTCGCAGCGCAACCAAAGAATTTCTGCGCTTTCAAGTAGAAAAAGTCTCTGTTCTCATGACGCATATTGCGGGTAGGCCTGGAAAATATGCCAAACCTGCTTTCGAAGAACTTCAAAAAAATGGCGCTGCGCAATTATTTATTTGCGGCCATTCCCATATTGCTTTGGCTCAAATGGATCAGCGACACAATATGCTTTGGCTCAATCCTGGGGCTTGTGGCTACAAAGGATTTCATCAGGTAAAGACTATTTTTCGTTTTTGTATCAATGGAGATCAAATTCAGAATCTGGAATGCATTGAGCTTGGCCCACGCGTCCGTAAAATGACGGACTAACAAGAAGATTCTTCACTTTTTAAGGAAAATTACGGACCGTTTTTGGTGAAGGAGCTGGCTAATTTCGTTTTCAAATCGCAGAAAATGAAAAAGACCCTTACCCTACTTTGCTTGCTATTGAGTAAGCCGCTCTTTGCACAAAATTGCAACATTGACTACAGCCAAAATCAAGTTGGCCTCTACCCTAGCCAACTACCCGTCGGAACCGTTGGTAGTACTTACAACGAAGACATCACTTTCGTTCTGCCCACCGATACACTAGGTTACGACTTTCTCAATTTTCAGATTGTTTCGGTCAACCTACCTATCGGCCTCAGCTGGACCTGCAATAATAACCTAAATAATTGCAACTACGATCCGCAAACCTCACCATATGGATGCGTCAATATCAATGGCATTCCGCTATTAGCTGGGGCTTACACTATAGAAGTAAATGTACTGGCAGACCTTAGCATCATCAATGGCTATCCTATTCTATTCGAACTTGAACTACAAATTCTCCCTGCCTCAAACAGCGGTACCAATAATAGTTTTAGCTACCAACTCAATCAGCCTTGCGCACCCGCATTGGCCACATTTATCAATCAAGAACCAGGTCTGGCTTTTTACAGCTGGGAATTCGGTAATGGCGCTGGCTCCAATGCAGAGAATCCAAGTCCGCAATATTATCCAAACGCAGGCAACTACCCTATTACATATACGGCTTATGCGCAAATGGACACCGCTCTGCACATTGAACTCACGGAGTTCAATCTCCAAAACATGAGTAATTATGGGGAGAACTTCCCTTCCTTTGAAGAAGCGGACCCCTACTTTAAAATCAAAAAAAATGGACAAGTCATTTATCAATCGGCTGTCATTATCGATCAAAATCCACCGCTTACTTGGTGGCCAAACCTGAATTTAGAACTCGGGCAAAACTACACCCTTGAAATTTGGGAAGCCGATCAAAGTATCGGAGAAAACTACTTTGGAGCCGATGACTACATCGGAAATCATACCCTCAATATTGGTTCCTGCAATGGTTGTTATGCCGGAAGCGCCCAAATTGCTTATCAAATTACCATAGAAAACATTAACCCTATTCCAAGTTTTCAGGATACAGCTACCCTCACCCTTTTTGAAAGCCCGCTGGTGCCTATACTTCAAAATGACAGCACTTTGCAGCAGCTCCTTGCCATCAACACCAGTTCTTATTTACAGTGGTACTGGAACGGAGGACCTCTGCTCGGGCAAAACAACAATAGCTTGAATGTTCAAGAAAGTGGTTATTACCACGTGCTCTCTATCAATCAACATGGTTGCGCACAATCATCTGATACCTTATTTATAAATGTAGATTTCGCAGCTATAAATGACGATAATTCAGCGAGTGCAAGCTTTCACCTTACAATTGATCAACTCACAAAACAACTCAGCATTGAACTTGAACCAGAACTTGTCGGAGCTCAAATAGAACTCTGGCAAATAGATGGCCGCTTGATTGATGCTTGGAAGAGTGTTCAAACGATTGAAAATTATCCAATTGACCTGCTTTCTGGTGGTATTTATTTAGTGAAGTTATCGAAAGGCAACGTTGTGATAGAAAGTAAAATTTCGATTGTACATTAAGTTAATTTATCAATTACCCTCCATGACTTTTTACTTTGATATCTTTGCACGGTGAAAAATTCCAATCCGTTGTCAAGGTATCAATGGCTCGCTGTAGCTATTTTGGCCTTAACCCAATTTACTGTAGTGCTCGATTTTATGGTGATGTCGCCGCTTGGTGACCTCCTGATGAAAGATTTCAAAGTCAAACCAGATCAATTCGGTATCGTTGTATCAAGTTATGCGCTAGCAGCCGGAATTTCTGGCTTTATGACAGCAGGATTCGCGGATCGTTTTGACCGCAAACGATTACTCGTATTCTTCTACAGTGGTTTTATCGTCGGGACTTTATTTTGCGGCATGGCCGACAACTATGTACATTTAGTATGGGCTAGGATCCTTACCGGTATTTTCGGAGGTGTGCTGTCTTCAATTACAATGGCCATTGTCGCCGACTTATTTAGTCTTGAACAACGCGGGCGCGTCATGGGCTTCATGCAAATGGGGTTTGGATTGAGCCAAATTATTGGAATTCCTCTCAGTCTATACATTGCCGATCTTTACCATTGGCAAACTCCGTTTTATTTAATTGTTGGGCTCTCTACCGGAATGCTTGTTGCGATTATCTTCGCATTGAAACCCATCAATGCGCACCTTGCCCTGAAAAGTGAACGTTCGGCTTTTTCGCATTTATTAGCCACAATTAAAAACCGCAATTACAGAATTGGTTTTATGGCCACTGCATTTATGTCTTTAGGTGGCTATTTTATGATGCCTTGGGGTAGTGCCTTTGCTGTAAACAACGTTGGAATTTCTCAAAAAGAGCTACCGTTGCTTTTCATGATCGTTGGTATTTCTACTTTTATGATCATGCCACTCATTGGCTGGATTGCCGATAAAGTAAATAAATTCCAATTGTTTCTAATTGCCTCTCTAATCATGGTTGGCTCTGTATTGGTTTATGTTCACCTTGGGCATAACAGCTTATTTGTGCTCATTTTAGTTAATATCTTTATGATGGGGGGTATTATGGCCAGAATGGTCCCATCTCAAGCCCTTACAACTTCTGTTCCCGAACCAAAAGATCGTGGTGCATTTATGAGCATCAATGCTTCACTTCAGCAGATGGCAGGCGGTGTTGCGGCAATCATAGGAGGAAAAATTGTCTTGCAAGCCAATGAGCACGCACCTCTTGAAAGATTCGATACACTGGGCTATGTTGTGATTACCGTTATTTTTATCAATATTTACCTCACAAGACGGGTCTATAAATACGTTCAATCCAAAGCTAATTAGAAAAAATACAAAGTTTAGTCCTACTCGGCTACATCTATATCGGCAAGCTTTGCCAATTTCTTGAATTGAATTTTGGCTTGAATGCGATCAACTACATAATACATCATTGGCACCACAATAATGGTCAGGAACATTGAGCTGGTCAAGCCTCCGATAAGAACCCAGGCCAAACCGTTCTTCCATTCGGCTCCGGAACCTGTGGCCGTTGCAATAGGAATCATACCAATTACCATGGCTATTGTCGTCATTAAAATTGGACGCATCCTTTCACGAACCGATTCAAGTAAGGCATTGTAGGTACTCATTCCTTTTTGCTTCAGGTGATTGGTAAAATCTACAATTAGGATGGCGTTTTTGGCAACTAGCCCCAACAACATGAGCATACCTAACATGGTGAAAATTCCCATATTTGAAGAAGTCAAAGCAAGTGCCAAAATGGCGCCAACCAAGGAAACCAAAATGGAGAACAAGACCACAAACGGATAGACAAAATTATCGTAAAGCGCCACCATGATGAGGTACACCAAAACAACGCCAATGCCCATTGCGGTTCCTAAGGCGCCGAAAGATTCTTTTTGGCGCTTAATTTCTCCACCCCACGTGAGGCGCACGTTTGGATCGAGCGGATTCTTTTTGAGGTATTTTTCGATATCTGCAGCCACTGTTCCGGGTGCTGCACCAAGCACATAGCAACGCAAAGTTGTATTCGAAATACGGTTCTTGCGCTCCAAAGTACCTGCAGCGTTGTCTACGGAGATGTCCGCAAATTCACTCAAGAGAACTTGTTTGCCTTCGTTGTTCGGGAAGGTCATGCTTTGGATGTCCTCGACATCTTTACGGTTAGACGCATCGAGCATGACTCGGATATCGTATTCTGATCCGTCGAGGTCTATCTGACTGTCGTCATTACCAGAAAGTGAACCTTGTAGTTGCATTCCTACAGTCCCAACATTGACACCCAGCTGACCCATTTTTTCTCTATCCAAGGCAATTTTAACCTCAGGTGTTACATCTTCTGTACTCAAGTATGGATCTTTAGCGCCATGCATGGCTTTGATAGCATTCTTGAGTCGGCGGGCTTCTTTGAACATCAGCGCATCGTCGTTGCTCGAAATAAATATTTCTATAGGCGCTTGCTCGGAGTCTACTAGCCCCATATTCAAGGCTTTTACTTCAACTCCTGGATGTTTATTTTCAATTTTGCTTCGAATCATGTTCATGTACTCTACTGTCGGTATCTCGTTTTGCTTGTCTTTCTTCATTTTAACGACAATCTCAGAACGGTTCTCCGACCCAAATGCTGCAGCACCTAAACCAGCGCTGGGCCCACCCACATTAGAAAAAACAATGTCAATCATGTCTTTTTGAGCCAATAATAACTGTTCAATTTTCATTGTAGTTAGGTTGTTTTCGGCAAAAGTGGCGCTTTTCTCGTATTTAAGCTTAATCATGAACTTCCCTTGATCACCTTGAGAAACAAACTCCTGCCCTACAATACCCAAGCCCATGGTTGCAAAAGAGGCCACAAAAATCACAATGATGATTAGGCCCATGGAAATTTTATGACGCAAAGCCCAGCCCACAATTTTTACGTAAGAATTCGTAAAGATGTTAATACGCCGCTCGAACCAGAGTAAAATAGCTTGAAATGGCTTTTTGGGATCAAGTTTTACCTCTTTGGCAAAGCGTGAGGCCAACCAAGGGGTTAACGTAAAACATACAAAAAGAGACATCAAAGTAGAAACCACTACAACAATCGAGAATTGATGTAAGATATCGGAAATGGTTCCTTCGATAAAAACAACAGGAGAGAAAACCACCACGTCCACAAGCGTAATTGCCAATGCCGTAAAACCAATTTCGTTACGACCGTCGAGAGCGGCTTGCCGGCGCTTCTTACCCATTTGTAGATGTCGATAAATATTTTCCAGTACGACAATAGAGTCATCGACGAGAATACCAATTACCAAAGACATGGCCAAAAGTGTCATGAGGTTGAGCGTATAACCAAGCAGGTACATCGCAATAAATGTAGAGATCAAAGAGGCCGGAATAGACACCAATACAATAAATGCATTTCGGACGGTATGTAAAAACAGAAGCATTACAAGAGCAACCAAAAAGACAGCAAGCTCGAGGTCATGAATAACGGCATCTACAGATTCAATTGTAGGAATAGAAGTATCGGTTGCTATTGTAAAGGATAGCCCTTCTTTACTGAACTTTTCTTCGAGTTCGGCAAATTTGGTTTTGGTAAGTTTGGCAACATCTACCGCATTCGCATCGCTTTGTTTTTTAATATATAAGCCAATGCCATTGACACCATTCAATCGAGAAATGGTAATTTGATCTTCACTGGCGTCAACAACTTCAGCAAGGTCGCGCAAACGTATAGCGCTCGTCCCTTTGGCCATCAAAACTAAATTTTGAAGATCGTTGATGTCTTTGTATTTACCAGTGAGGCGAACGGTAATTTGCTCCGTACTGCTCTTAATTTTGCCTGTCGGAAAATCTAAATTAGAAAGCGCTATTGCTTGATTAATTTGGGACATCGACAAGCCCAATTTGCGCATCTTTTCTTTGTCTACATTGACGCGAAAAGAACGACGCTCGCCGCCAATGACCTGCACCTCTGCCACCCCTTTGACCTGCTTTATTGCAGGTAATAATTGGTCGTCCATGAGGCGCATGAGTTCGGCATCGCTTAAGTTTTTGGCAACTGCACTCAATTGCAACACAGGCGTAGCATTGGGTTCAATTTTAGCGACAACCGGATTTTTGGCATCAGCTGGCAGCCTATTAAGGCTATTATTTATTTTGCGCTGGGCGTCTTCTAAAGCATCGTCTATGTTGGCAGATGCCTTGAACTCGAGCAAAACAAAAGAGGCATTGTCAAAAGAAAAAGAAGTTACCTCATCGACGTTTTCCATGCCGCTCAATACGTCTTCTAGCGGTTTGGAAACTTGACTTTCTACCGTAGAAGGCGAAGCGCCCGGATAGGCCGTAGTAATCGTGAGTAATGGAGCTGAAAAGTCGGGCAAAAGCTCATAGGAAAGTTGCTTATAGCTAATGAGCCCGCCACCAATCAATATAGTAAAGATGACAATAATAAAGGATGGTCTTTTGATGGATAATTCGGTGAGTGTCATAGGGCTATTTATTGCGTTTGATATTCATTCCATCCTCTAAATTTACTTGACCTTTCACTACGATTTCATCAGCGCTTGTAAGGCCAGAAACAACTTCGAGGTAGTTTCCATCGGCCGCGCCAGGACTAAACGAAGTGAGTTGCGCTTTTCCGTTTCGAATGACATAAATTTGTGGATTTTTCGTAGAGCCTATGAGTGCTTTTCTCGGAACTGCCAATGCCACAACTTTGGAGTTGTTGTCTAGTGCCACGTTACCGTACATACCTGAAAGAATCTTGTTGGCATTTGAATTATTCACCAAAACCTGAACTTTAAAATTGTGCAAAGCATCTGCCTGAACAGAAATATGGTATAGACTTCCGGATATAGTTGCATTTTGAGCATCTACAGCCACATTGACCTTCTGACCTTTTTTAAATTTGAGTACATCTCGTTCTGGAACAGAAATAGCGAGTTTAAGTTGGCTAATATCCGTGAGTTCCACGATTGGAGTGCCAGGCATGACCATTGAGCCGAGATCAGCCATTTTTTTGGTGACTACTCCAGAGAAAGGCGCAAGTACTTTAGTGCCGCGCAATTGTTTTTGTAGTTGTTTAAGCTGCACCTCTGCTGAGTTGAGCGCCAACTCCATTTTTTCAGCCTCCATTGAAGAAACAGCCTGCTCCTTTCGCAAATTTGCAAAGCGGAGGTTATCATTTTTAAGCTGGGCAATATTGAGCTTAGCATTTTCGATTTGCAAAGAAATGAGTTCGTCGTCTAGCTTGGCAAGAACTTGCCCTTTGCTCACCTGATCCCCTTCTTTAACGAGTAATTCAATGAGTTTACCAGAACCTTCAGCAGCAATATTATTTTGATGCATTGGTTCAAAAACACCTAAGTATGAAAACGCACTTTCGAAGGTATGCTGTTGCGGTTGATCGGTGTCGACGAGTACAGCAGCCTCCATGTCGTGGATATAAATTTTATTTTTGGCTTCTTGAGAATTAGAAAGCAATTTAAAAACAGTGAGCCCAATAAGAACAACAGCTGCAATGGAGATAAAAATGATTCTTTTCATGATTTATTATTTGATATTTCCGTTTGATTTGAGGTAGTCGAGTTCTGCTTGACGCAGCGCCACATAGGCGGCCACCACACCAGTTTGGGCTTGCTCAAGACCCGTTTGAGCTTGAAGGAGGTCATTGGTACCGATTAAACCTTCGGTAAATTTAAGATTGGCATGTTGGTGAATCGCCTCGGCTAATTTGAGTTGTTCTTTGGCTATATCCAAAGCATTTACCTTGACAGCTATGAGTCGTTTATTTTGGTCAATCTGTAATTGCAATTGTTGCTGTGTGAAGGCTGTTTGGGTTTCTATTTGTTGCTGTTTGAGCGCGTTCATGGCTGCTTTGTGATGTTTGTCCAAACCGTCGAATAAATTCCAGTCGACACGCAAACCAACAAAGGCACCGTCTATACCTGTTCGAAAATCAGTTTCGGGGTTCATGTTGTAGTTGTATTGGTAAATCCCGTACAAATTCACATTCGGTAAATATCCCATCTTGATTCCTTTGGCTTCTTCTTGTGCCATCATACGCTGCTGCTCGAGTAGTTGAATGGCAAATAAATTGGAAGCATTTTGATCGACGAGTAAGGTTTGCTGCACCATTTGGTCATTCTGTAAAGTAAGCGCTGCTTTTGGATCCAAGCCGATTAAAATTTTGAGGACTTCTTCTAACTGACTTTTGGTGGCTTGTAGATTGGCCTGTGTATTCTCCAAATTCAAGCGATTGATGCGGATTTTGTCGGCTTCAGTCTGCACGAGCATTCCTTGCCCAACCATGAGGTCCATGTTTTGGAGCATTTGATCGACATAACTGATGTTGCTATCGATAAAACTGAGTTGTTGATACAGGCCCTGTAAAATAAAGAATGTGTTTGCTACCTGATGCTTCACCTCCTGAATGGTCATGTCTCGTTGGATCTTGACAATTTCACTGTTGATGCGCAACGCAGCCAAACCATAGTTGAGTTGTGAATTAAATAAAATTTGATTGAGTTGCAGCGTATTACCCAATACATACGGAACACCAAATTTCACTTCTGCAAATGCACCGGCCGGGCCACCAAAAAACTGGGCCGGAACAACCTGTCCTGGAATGACGGCGTTGTAACGGTAATCACCGGAAAAGTTCAATGAAGGCAAACGACTCGATAAATATGCCGAGCGCTGGCTTTCATTAATAGCAACATCCAATTGGGCGCTGCGAATTTGTGGATTGGCGGTTTCGGCCATTTTAAGGCAGCTTGCTAAATCGTACTTTTGAGCTTGAGCGGTGTGCCCAAAAAGCAGAAAAAATAAACCTGTGGAGAGATAACTTTTCATTTTCATGCGGGTTGGTTTTGTGGGAATAAATAATTGATCAGCATTTCTTTGACATACGCTTTGTGCGCAAGAAGGTCTTGTTGTAGTGTTGCTTCGTCTATGCCATGAAATTGTTGGGTCAATTTTTTTGACATAAATGGATAATGCACATTAGACATTAGTAAAATGGTAATGTTGCGGAGGCTCATTGGTCGCATTTCACCCTTGGCTTGTGCGTCTTTTAATTGTTGAAATATGCCTGTTTTTTCGATAGGCTCAAAAAAAGTGGGCGCCACACTAGATTCGTTTTTGTTTTGTTGGATCGCTTGAATGATAAACATTGGTAATTCTGGGTGCTCCATGAAAAAATCAAATTCTTTATCGATAAGCAAACTCGTTTTTTCTTTGAGTGGCAAATCTGAACTAAATACCTCTATAATGGACTGCAGGAAGTCAGACATTGCGCCTTCAAAAATGAGTTCAAAGAGTTTTTCTTTGGATCTGAAATAATAATTGAGTAGCGCCACGTTGCTCCCAACTTCTTTGGCGATGTCTCTAACCGAACAACCATCAAAGCCTTTGGTCATGAAAACTTTCTTGGCTGCCGCCTTAATTTTTTCTTCTGTACTGAGGTCTATTTTCATTTGTATGTTTTGGCAAATGCGCTGCAAAGTTAAACACTCTTTTTAAACAAATGTTTAAGATTTACAAAATAATTTAAACACTTGTTTAAATTTTGGCCAATTCAGGGCTATTTTGTTCCTTTGGGAGATGAAGTTTTTATTGATTCTAACATTCGTACTACCGACCATCTGTTTCTCTCAACAAACAGATTGGTTCTCCGATGCCAAACTCGGTATTTTCATTCATTGGGGTATGTATGCCGTTGATGGCACCTCCGAAAGCTGGGCTTTTCACAACAAAACAATTCCCTACCCCAAATACATGAGCCAAATGAATGGCTTTTCAGCCCAAAACTATAACCCAGGTGCTTGGGCTCAACTCATCAAGGAAAGTGGCGCTAAATATTGTGTTATCACCACCAAACACCACGACGGCTTGGCCCTCTACGACACGAAGCTCAGAACTGCCACTCCACAACAAAACGTGCTTTGGAATTCAAAATACCCACTGAGTACAATCTATCAAACACCAATAAAAAAAGATGTTATCATGCCTCTTTTCCAAGCCTTGGAAAAAGAAGGCGTCAAAAAAGGGGCGTATTATTCACTTTTAGATTGGTCCTCTAATGACTATCCAGGCTTCTATAAAGACTCTAGCCGCTATCAAATTGCAAACGACCCAGCGCGTTGGCAAAACTTCTTGACTTTCATGCACGGTCAAATTTCGGAAATCAATACACAACTCCAGCCCGATTTATTTTGGTTCGACGGTGATTGGGAACACTCCGAAACCGAATGGCAGGCACAAAAAATTGATTCGATCATTCACCACACCAATCCGAACGCTATACTAAACGGCCGCTTGAAAAGCTTTGGCGACTACGACACGCCCGAGCAAAACATGCCAATTGTGCACCCTGACCGCAGCAATTGGGAACTCTGCCTCACCACCAACGACAACTGGGGTTACCGCCCTTCAGACACCCATTTCAAAAGTCATTTTGAACTACTCAGTATTTTTACCGAATGCCTCGGTATGGGCGGCAATTTATTGCTCGATATCGGTCCAAAAGCCGATGGCACCATTCCAGATGAACAAGTTGCTATTTTAAAAGAATTCGGGCGCTGGACCCACAAACACGCCGCCGCTATTTACGGCTCCATTGCTGGCCTACCCGCAGGGCACTACCACGGCAACTCCACTCTCAGCAAAGACTCCACTACACTTTATTTGTTTGTACCGAGCCCTCAAGGAGCTATTACCGATATGAGTAAGCTGATGATTCCCATTTATATCAAAGGTTTGAAAAGCAAGCCAACATCCATTACACTGATTGGTTCAGAAATCCAAATGGAAAGCCATGAAGTAGGTAAAATTTCTTGGAGTAGCGTACCTGGCACTTTATTTATGGAAATTCCCGTATCTGAAATGGACCCCATGATCAGTGTGGTTGAACTTAAATTTACAGAATCCCTTCAACTATATCGCGGCAAAGGCGGTTTTCATTAAAATAATTGAGGACATGAAAAATAAAGCAATCCTACTTTATTTAGTGGGCTTTTTGGGTTTTTATTCAAAAGCACAGCACCACGAACAAACTTATTTTCCACCTACGGATTCGTTGGTCATTCAAAAACTAGCCAATTGGCAAGACTATAAATTTGGCTTACTCATGCACTGGGGGTCTTATAGCCAATGGGGCGTTGTGGAAAGCTGGAGCATTTGCCCCGAAGACGAAGATTGGTGTACGCGTCGTGGCCCATTTGCACATTCCTATTTTGAGTACCTAAAAGCGTATGAGCAGCTACAAACTACCTTCAACCCTACGCAATTTGACCCAAACCGCTGGGCAAAGGCTGCCAAAAATGCGGGGATGAAATACATGGTGTTCACCACCAAACACCACGACGGTTTCTGTATGTTTGATTCAAAACTAACCAACTACACCGTTGCCAATTCAAATTGCCCCAACAGCAAAAGCGCGTACCCCGACCTGACTCGCCCAATTTTTGATGCATTTCGCTCAGAAGGCCTATGGGTGGGTGCTTATTTCTCCAAACCAGATTGGCACCACCCAGACTACTGGGATCCGAAATTCCCGCCCTATGACCGCAACCCTAACTACGACCTTCAAAAGAAACCAGCCAAATGGGAATCTTTTGTGCAATTTACGCAAGGGCAAATCATGGAACTCATGCAAAATTATGGCCCTATAGACATTTTATGGCTCGACGGTGGCTGGGTACAACCCTACACCGAAACTTCACCCAAATGGGGCTATAAACCCGTAGATCAAAATATCGGAATGGATGAATTGGCAGCCAAAGCAAGAAAAGTTCAGCCTGGCCTCATCGTGGTTGACCGCGCGGTAGAAGGTCCAAATCAGAACTACCTCACGCCTGAGCAAAGTATTCCGGACAAACCACTTCCCTACCCTTGGGAAACCTGCATGACAATGGCCAACAGCTGGAGTTACGTACCCAATGATCAGTACAAAAGCTCAGCAAACTTGCTCAAAAACTTGTGTCTGATTGTTTCAAGAGGCGGCAACTTCTTACTCAATATTGCCCCCGACCCACAAGGCCGCTGGGACAGCACTGCCTATCAGCGCCTGGAAGAAATTGGCAATTGGATGCAAATGAACGGAGAGGCCATCTATCATTCAAAACCTATAGCACCCTATGAAATCAAGCAAGATGACACCGGCACTTGGGTCTTTACACAAGTAGAAAAATCTATTTATGCCATTTGGATTCCGGGAAAAGAAATAGAAAATCCAACTCCGATTGATATTTCATGCTTCAAAGTCAATGGAGTTAAACCTTTGAATCAAAACAACCAAACCAAGCTCAAAAACGGTGTTTTGTCTGTAGAAATACGAAACAACCCTTTAAATACGCCTCAAGTATTTCGTGTACAGTAGCAAAAACCCTACATTCTTTGTACCTTTGTGCCAACGTTCTTTGGGGTCGACATTGGATTTGACAGCGATAGCGGTAGTCAGGTGTCAGCATGCAGAGGCTTGTAGTGCTCCTCTTAAATATCGTGCTACGAACAATAAATGACAACACGTCATACGCACTTGCTGCTTAATTAACTGAATGTTAATTGGCTTAATCTGACTGAAGTATAGTAGGTCGGACAAGTACTTTCGGTAAATCGTCGCCTAATCGATTTACCACTCGAAAGTTCATCCCATTAGGCTAGTGTTTGCGACGGTACTAAGCAAATGCGAAATTCAGTACCTAAGTTCAGGTTTTGGGTGTTCTTGTCCGTGCCTGGATCGAAAAACAACCGAGGAATAAGCATGTAGAAAGCTTGAAAACTCGTCGTTTGGACGAGGGTTCGAACCCCTCCGACTCCACAAAGAAAAAAAAGCCCTCGAATGAGGGCTTTTTTGTTAAAACTTGTTTTCGGTATATTCCCTTACAAAACTTCATCTTTACTCAGATTTCCATCAATAATGAATAATGCGTTCGGTAGCTTTGGGTTTAATTTCGAAAGATGAAAAATGAGATTATATTTTACCAAGCTGATAAATCTAAAGCACATATTGAAGTTCGAGTAGATGAAGAAAATGAAACTTTTTGGTTAAATAGAATTCAAATTGCGCTTCTTTTTGATCGAGATATTAAAACCATTGGCAAACATATTAGAAATGCGCTGAACGAGGAATTAAACGGGATTTCAGTTGTCGCAAAATTTGCGACAACTGCCAAGGACGGTAAAATGTATAACATCGAGCATTACAATCTAGATATGGTTCTGTCAATTGGATATCGCGTTAAATCAAACCGGGGAATTCAATTTCGCATCTGGGCAAACAAAATCCTTAAAGATCACCTATTAAAAGGCTATACCGTAAACAATCGAATCAATCGAATTGAAGACAATCTTGACACTTTAAAAGACAAGGTTCAACAAATTGATTTACAAATTAATTCCAATCTCATCCCCACACAAGGAGTCTTCTTTGAAGGTCAAGTTTTTGATGCCTACGAATTGACATCGCGGATTATTCGTAAAGCAAAAAAGAGCATTGTTCTAATTGATAATTACATTGATGAGCGCACTTTGATGCACCTATCTAAAAAGGAAAAGAGTGTTAGTGTCACTTTGCTTTCAATTGACAAGAGTGCACAACTTGACCTAGACTTGCAAAAGGCGAATACACAGTACGGAAACTTTACTTGGAAGAAGTTCAGCAAAAGCCATGACCGCTTCTTAATTATTGATCAAAACGAAGTCTATCATTTAGGTGCGTCACTCAAAGATCTTGGCAAAAAATGGTTTGCTTTTACCTTACTGAAACCGCAAAGTATTAGTGAGTTATTAAAGAAAATAAACGATGAAATTTATCTAAAACCTTAGCTTTGCAAGCACCTTGCATAAATCTATGAACCAACAAAATCGTTCCGCAGCTGAATTTACTGAGCAATTTATCAACCAGACCCATCAGAACATATTTTTGACGGGCAAAGCCGGGACAGGTAAAACGACGCTTTTACGCAAAATCAAAGAGACGACCCATAAAAATGTGGCTATTGTGGCACCGACAGGCATTGCGGCCCTAAATGCGGGCGGCGTAACCATCCATTCATTTTTTCAACTACCATTTGCAGGATTCATTCCAGAGTTTGGTGCGCAGCCCGATTTTTCTCAAACCGTGAAGTTTGAAACAAAGGAAACGCTCAAACGGCATATGACCATGAATAAAACCCGGATTCAACTCATCCGGAATATTGAACTTTTGATCATAGACGAAGTCAGTATGCTGCGCGCTGACCTGCTAGACGCCATAGACTGGACGCTCCGCAATGTGCGCCGTATTCATGAACCCTTTGGCGGCGTTCAGGTTTTGTTTATTGGCGACTTATTGCAACTACCTCCTGTCGTCAAGCAAGAAGAATGGCAGGTCTTGAGTCAGTATTACAACGGAATCTTCTTTTTTCATGCGCGGGTTTTTCAAGAAACACAGCCACTCTACATAGAACTTTCCACCATTTACCGCCAACAAGATCAAGCCTTTATTCAGGTGCTCAACAACCTGCGCAACAACGAAATTAGCGCGGCTGATGTCGAAATACTCAATCAATACGTTCAGCCTGATTTTGACCCAACAAGCAACGAGGGCTACATTACGCTCACCACCCACAATGTCAAGGCTGACGAGATGAATGCAAAGGCGTTAGGAGCCTTGCCAGGGAAAAAAGTTAGCTACGCAGCTGAAATTACCGGAGACTACCCCAAACACCTCTTTGCTCTAGAAGAAACGCTCGAACTTAAAATTGGTGCCCAAGTCATGTTTGTTAAAAATGATCTGTCATTTGACAAGCATTATTTCAACGGAAAAATGGGCAAAATTGCGGCACTCAGCGATCAAGAAATCACCGTCTATTTCCCTGAAGAAAAAAAGACCATTAACGTCGAAAAATTTGAATGGACCAACATTCGGTATGCCTTAAACCAAGCTACAGGTGAAATTACCGAAGAAACACTCGGTACTTTCGTGCATTATCCATTGAAGTTAGCCTGGGCCATTACCGTACATAAAAGCCAAGGGCTCACTTTTGATAAGGCAGTGCTCGACGTAGCTGATGTTTTTGCCCCTGGCCAAGCTTATGTGGCACTTTCTCGTTTGCGGACTTTGGATGGCTTGGTATTAACCAAACCAATGCGCATGAACGGGCTTTCTAATGACCAACAAGTGGTGGCATTTAGCCAGAACAAAGCCCCTGAAGACCAACTCGCAGCTTATTTAACGCAGCATACCATAAACTATTTAATCAATACCTTGCAGCAAGCTTTTGATTGGTATGAACTTAGTTCAAAATGGGCTATACACGAAAGCAGCTATCAAATAGTGGGGGTTAAGAGTGAAAAAGCAAAAAACAAACAATGGATCACCCTTCAAAATCAAATTATACAATCGACCTCAGACCCTGCCCAAAAATTCAGAAGACAATTAGTCCAAATTGCACAGGCGCCAAATTTTGACCTGGCTTTTTTAAATGAACGCGTTGTGGCCGCTTATCATTATTTCTTTAAGTTGTTAGATGCTGTACTGAGCAGTAACCTTAAAAAAATTGCCGAACTCAGCAGAGCCAGAAAAACCAAGCAATACGCTGAAGAACTAGAAGAATTAGACGAGCTCCTCACTGCAACGATTCTAAAAATCAAAAAAGCACGCATCCTCATTGAAACCCTAGCCTCAGGTCGTGAAATTTCCAAAACTACGGTTTGGAATACCGAAATCTCTTCTTACAAACTCGCAAAAATTGCAGCCGTTAAACAAGAATTGAAGCAGGTGCCGAGCCTACTCGACGACGAAGATGAAGTCATCGACACCATTTTTGAAAAAACAGTCAAGAAAGATAAAGGGGGCAGCAATAAAAAATCGACCTACGAACTCACCCTTGAACTCCTCGAACAAGGTAAAGATGTAGCTGAAATTGCCAGCATAAGGCAGGTTTCCAAACAAACCATCAACAACCATTTTGTGTACCTGATCAGAAGCGAACAAATTCAATTGAGCGACGTTATGCAGCCCAAGCGCTGCAGCGAGCTCGAAACCATGTTCGAAGGCTTTACAGGCACCTCTTTAGGGCCCCTCAAAGAAAAACTAGGCGCTAAAGCAACTTGGGATGAGCTCAAGTTGTATCAGGCGTATGCACAATTGCAGTAAGCCCATCAAGGGCTAACCAAGTTTATACTGATATTGAAATAGAGCGGATTAGTGAGGTTATTAATCATCACATATTCAGGCTGGCCGTCAATAAGACCAAATGCGCGGTAGTTTTCTTCGCCATTCATGAGTCGGTCCATATCAAAACGATAATTGATTCGGTAACCTGCTTGAATAGACATCCAGATAAACTCTTTCAAAGAAAATTCATAGACCATTCGCAATCTGATTTCTCCTCTGCGAATTTCGAGTTCGTCGTCGCGCATTTGATAGGCATCTACACTAGAGGTGTTCCACATTCTGTAGCTTTGACCTTCTAATTCATAACCAGCAAACAACATGTTTCTGCTATTGATTGTTCTTCTGACGTGGGCACGAGCAGGAAATAATATTTCTGTTCCCCATTTATTTTGGGTATCTGTTGAGTTGTAAAGTACAACGGGAATGTAGTTGATTTCACCGACTCTGTAGGTTCTAGCCAAACCTACCCCCCACTGCTTGAGTTCTGATGGTCTTTTACCGTAAATCAAAGCTGCAGAATATTTGAGGTAATTGAGCGGCATCATGTCTTTTAAGGTATAGTTACCACTGTAGTCGGCCGAACCCTGGAAAAGCAAAAAATACTTGTCGTTGAGTGGCTTAAACAAAGTAGTGCTAATACCAGCGGTTTTCAGGCCATATGCACTCAAGGTCTTCAACATCGGATTTTCTAATGATGCTGGGTCGGCAAAATTGTAGCGTTGCTCCCAATAGTTGCCCCCGAGCTGCCAAACCAAGTTGGTCTTGGCAATGACAGGGATATTGAAACCTATGCGCATGCCATGAGAACTCAATAATTGCGCATCTTGTGCATTCAAATTGAAACCACCACCTGGGCTGGTTTGAATAGAATTCAAGGTGTCGGCAGACATGTTGTAGCCCATTTGGTAATCGTAACCAATACTAATGAGCTTGGCCGGACTCAGACCTTCAATTTTTGGGCTACAAAAACGACGCGCGCCCTCTTCGGTATATTCAACGTTGTCGTAGAGACTGTAGTCTTCTTCAACGATGATCGTATCTGTATTTTCAGGAACCTGAGCCCAAATGGTACTACCCGTGCTGAATGCAGCCACTACAAAAGTAAATGGCAAAAATTTTGAATGGAACAACATACGTTTATTTTTTAACAACTAAACGCTTCCAAACGTCGGTTCTACCGAGAACTGAAACGCCAATATAGCCGCGAATGTTAAGTGTATTTTCATTTGTCATTTTGATCACACAAGAATAAGTGCTGCCGTTGAGTGCATCGTAAATGGTACCGTCGGCCCACTCATCGTTGCCTTTGTAGGTAAAATCTTTAAGCATTCGGTAGCCCATCAAAGGAACTTTTTGAAGGTCTGGATCTGGATTATTTTTGTCCGTTTTTGGTTTCTTGGTTACAGGATCAATAGGCTCCTTGATCCAAACAATTTTGCCGTAATATTTGGCACCGATTTTTTCGATTTTAACACGTGCCCTACCATTACTTGGTTCCCAAACACCAATTAAGCGATCACCACCCGTATTGGTGGGTGCAAAAGACCAAAATAAGGTCGCAATAAAAGAAAAAACAAGAATAAAAGATAACTTTTTCATGAGGATATGTTTATTAGTTAATGATTTGGTTTGCGTTAATTGAGGAACTCATTAATACTTAAGTTCAAATTCAAAGGAGCCTTTTAAGGTCACATTTGCATTTACGTCTTTGACAAAAGATGCATCTAAAATGACATAAATTTGTTTTTCTGCAAAGTAATCAGTGACATTCGCCTCTTTTGAAGGCTTTAATTGGACAGATTTTGAATTTCCCTTGATTGGATTGATCACCGCTAATTCTTGCATCGAAAGATCTGGATTGTCAGAAGCAAAACTAAACACTAGCGCATTGATATGCTGAAAACTTGCCGGATCTACACTTTGAACTGTTGCGTTCTTAAGGACGGCATTTTTAATTTTGACGCCTTCTTTGTAGTCGTCGCCGAGAATTTCTTTTAGGTCAATTTTGGCAACGTATTGAGCGGGATTGGAACCTTGAAACAAAGGCCCTGCATAGTCAAATTGAATCTCATTGATCGTGTAAGACTTCGTGTTTTTTGGAGCGTTCAGAAGCTTCATAAGCCAAGCACCAAGGGCAATGACGACAACCGCCGAAGTAATTATGAGTAATATTTTCTTCTTCATTGTATAGTTTTAGTTTTGTAAATATATCAAAAATTCAAACATTCAAACATTCTGCTCAAAACGACTCCCCTACCACAAAATAGAAATAGCCACCTTCTCGGCCATAGCCGTAGTCAAGGCGAATATTGAGACGCTCGGCAGGGTCCACTACAAAACGGAGGCCTGTACCAACAGAATATTTTAAATTGCTGGCACTTAAAGTAGAAGACGGACCAAACACATCGCCTGCACCTGCAAAGGCTACTGCGCCAAAGCGCCAAAAGAGCGGGAAGCGGTATTCGAGTTGGGTTGCAAAAAAATGCTGATCTCTAAACCGATTTTTGGGGTAACCGCGCAAGATATCATCGTTACCCAGGGTTGACAAATCTAAAAAGGGAACCTCGCCAAAAGAAAATCTTGCTTTGGTTTGCCAAGCCAAAACATGCTTGGGCTTGAACTGCCAGTACTTCTGATACGTAGCATTGATGGTCTGAAAAGAAAAGGTGCTCTTTAGCAAAGGCGAGAAAAAATAGGTCGAAAACTCTGCGTAGTGTCCTCGATACGGATTGATAATGTTGTCTCTGGTATCTAGAATGGAAACCAATCCGAGCGCAGAACCAAAACCTCCTTTGGAACCTGTTACAGCGCCACTCGCAAGTTGACCATTCGCGGTATGCTTGAAATTGTATTCGTGTCGAAATTCATAATCAAAACCAAGGAAGAAACCAGGTCTAATTTTTTTAAGTTGCAATGTTTTGAGCACAAACAATTGATAGCTATATTGTTCTTTTTGCAGAATTTCTGAGTCATTTCCCAAGCCATAGAATCGATCGGGAAAGTCGCGGTAGCGCAAATCACCTTTGAGAAGGTAATTTTCGTCTTGCGTGAAAACATGCCAAGACGCCCAGGTATCTAGTTGCTTATTTTGGGTGTAGTCAGCTAAAAATTGAATATAAGATACCCTCGGATGAATAGGATTGGAGGCTGAAGGCGGTACCTTGAAATAATATACACCAGCGGCTCCAGCTGCCCAACGCGTATCTGGTGTAAAATAGAGTAAGGGCAATACGAAGATTCCATTTTTGTCTTCTGCAAGTGTATCAGATAGCGGCACAAAACCCATGAATGATCTGGGCTTCTTGAGCGTATCTAATAAGACTTGTGCCCGCCCAACCATTGAAAAGCTAAACCATGCAAAAAAACCGAAAATGAGCAGGAGTTTCAAGATTGTTTATGTTTTTGCACAATGGCAAATATAAACCTAATCTCGATTGTTTCTACTTCAATTCAATATACTTCAAAAACTCGTTCTTGGTAGCTTCGTTTTCAAACTTGCCGCAGAAATTAGCCGTAACCGTACTGCTATTGACGTCTTTTACCCCACGTGAAGAAACACAAAGATGCGTGGCATCAATTACTACAGCAACGTCTGCTGTTTCGAGGGCTTCTTGTAGGGCTTTTGTGATTTGCATGGTGAGGCGCTCTTGTACTTGAGGACGCTTTGCAAAATGTTGCACAATGCGGTTGATTTTAGACAATCCGATCACCTTACCTGATGAAATATAAGCTACGTGTGCCTTACCAATAATTGGAACAAAATGATGCTCGCAGTTTGAATAAAACAAGATATTCTTCTCGACAAGCATCTGATTGTATTGATACTTGTTTTCAAATAGTTTAATGTCTGGGAAATTTTCAGGATTGAGCCCACTAAATACTTCTTTGACATACATTTTAGCCACCCTGCGCGGCGTTCCGCTGAGGCTGTCGTCTGTGCGGTCTAAACCAAGGATATCCATGATCGAGCCAAAATGAGTTGCAATTTTCTCAATTTTTTCGTCGTCAGAAAGTTCAAAAGCGTCAGCTCTGAGTGGTGTATCTACGGAAGTGCTGACATGCTCATCGCCGAGCTCGTCAATAAGTATGTCTATGTGCTGATCGGAAACTGAATAACCGTTTTGTTTCATCTTTTTGTTTTTTAATTAAACAAAACAAAAAGCATTATGTTCGTTGGCCTCAAAGGCAACTAATTTTACTAATTTTACGCCAGTTCAAGAAAAATAAAATTTATGAAAAAACTTTCTCTACTTTGCTTTTTGGCTTTAGGGCTCCACACTTTTGCTCAATCTGTCAAAGGCGACGAACTCACCTACACTTACGTCAAACTACCCACCAACCCGGTACAACCTAAGCCAACTGCTTATATGGCAAGCGTTTTTGCTGCTTACGAAGCTGAAAACCAAAGATTACTCGCTCAGTTCGAAGCAGACAAAGCACAAGCTGAAGCAGATTACCAAAGAGACCTTGCCGATTTACCCAACAAACAAAAAGCAGCCGACGATAAATTCGAGCGTGAAATGAAAGCATGGAACGAAAAATCTACCGCCTCTAAAATCATAGAGAAGCAAGTACTGAACGAAAACAACCGCCCTGTTAAAGACTACATACCACAACCTTATCGTCGTTCAATTGCCATGCCGATCATGAAAACAACATACGATTACAATTCGCTGGCATCAACTTACTTGTTTATAGATGGCCTGCAAAAAAGCGCAGCCAATGCACTAAACTACACGGTTACACTTCAAGGCTTTGAGGCTACTACAGCAAAGATTATTTCTGAAGTCAAGAAAGAAGTCTCGCGCAAAGACGGCGTTAGTACCTCAATAGACGTTACTTACTACCACATCGAGTTTACGTATCGCCACCCGATGAGTTTCCGCGTTTCAAACGCCATGAACCAAGAAATTTATGCGGCAGCCCCTGCCGAATTCACAGAATTCAAGTTATATAAAGGTGCAGCTACCAAAACCCAACCATCAATGGATGTGAATGCGGTTGTCAAATCAATGGAAGACAAATGCTTACAAGAAAACCTTAAAGCAATTAACCACATGGTCAATGACCGCATTGGTTTTGAACGTACCAACGAAACTTTTGAGTTGTATTATGTGAAGTCAAAAAATGAATCGCACAATGACATTTTAGATGCCTACAATGCGGCAACTTTGGGTTTCAAAATGCTAGGCACAAACGAAGCACAAGGCAAAGCCGAATTAGATAAAGCTATTATTATCTGGAAAAAAGCGCTCGAAGAGTCTGAAATCGATAACAAAAAAGCCCGCATAGACAAGGACGTCACGATTGCCATCTACTTCAACTTACTCGAAGCTTATTTTGCCTTGCGCAACACAACAGAAGCTGATGTAATTCTACAAACCATGGGGCGTATGGACATCTCTAACCGCGACAAAAAACAACGCGAAGCCTACGAGCAAGCCTATATTGATCTTAAATTGCGCATGGCCGCCAATGGTTTGTAATCATTGAAATTGGGAGACCTCAAAACGGGTTAGTCGTTCCACATGTAGTATTTAGGAGTAATCATTTGTTCGGTGTTCAATTCTTCTTTGGTATACCGATGATTAAATATTTCAATTTCCATATCAGGGTAAATAATAAAGGTCACACTTGATGAAGCATAGGCACTCATATCCATGAAAATCATTTGGCCGTTGCGGCGTAAATGAATCCGTACAGTGTGGTGGAAATCTCGAAGACCGTTATAGTCAGTCTGAGGAAGGGGTTCAAATTGTTCCGAAAAATGCTGATAGGCCAAAAAGACAATTGCTTCTATTTCTTTTTTTGAAAAGAGCAGCGAATCTATGCGTTGGATTTTGATGAGCCGTTCCAAGCCTTGTTTGGTTTCTAAAGTAAGACTTGGTAAGTCTTTTCTTTTATGAATCGATGCATATTTTGGATTAGGAATACCCATCTCGTAGAACCTTTCAAAAATTAATGACCCATCTGCAGCGTATTCGCGGCACCAACCATCTCTCAAACCTGCTGTGTAACTGTAATCAATTAATATCATACCCGTAGAATCTAATTCTTGATACGGGCCATGCAAGCTATCCAAAATGGTATGCAAAGCGCGAATTTTGATCCCGTTGCTCGCATAATACTCTTTGTAACACTCTTTGTTCTTGTATTCGATGCGGCTTTCAAAATTTCCATTCGGGTAATAAAGCTCTTGCACTTGTTTAAAATAACCATCCGCCCGTGTTTCAGCAATAAAAAGCTGTTCCAATACCATTTTAGGGTACCAACGTTTGACTTCTTTATAGCTATTTGAACCCTGTTCATTATGAATTTCTAAGCGCTGCCATTCGCCGTTGTTGTAAAACTCAACCAACGAGGTATCTTGCCCCTTGCGGTAGTCTCGACGCCAATGCAGTTGCCCATCGTTATACCACCAGGTTTCTACGCCTTTATGGCGGTCCAAGAGCTGAATATCGACGTCATGGGTTTTGATGCCTGCTGCTGTCCATTCGCGCAAGTAGCCGTTGGCACCTACATCCATTACCTGCTCTAAAGTAAGTTGGCCGTTGTCAGCCCATTCTTTTTTGTTGGGCTCAAAAGGATGCGCTGTTTCTAAATCATACAAATACCAATAGGCTTGTTTTCCGTTGGCATGCCAGCCCTTCCATTCCCCCACGGGAACATCGTTTTCGTAATGGCGTTCCGTTTCTAATTTACCGTCCGGATAATAGCTTTTAAAAACGCCATTTAAACTGCCATTCTTATAAGTTCCTTTTGATTTGAGCTTTCCATTTTCGTAATAGGTCAAAACAGGGCCGTGCAAAGACCGGTGCTCATGATTTCCATCTTTAATAAATTGGTGCTGTTTGCGTTCAAATAATTCACCACCGTCGTAATAGGTCAATTCTTCACCAAAAGGCGCTATTAAATACGTGTAACCATCTTCGTCTACTGTGTGCGGAGGATGCCCACTTTTGTCCGATTCTTGGAGTTCACGGTATCTGATCCAAGCATAAGACTGTTCAAATCGCTTTTGCCCTTTTAAACCATACTCCACAGTTTTCAGGCAGCGACGCCCTTCCTGATTCAAATAATAAATATTGTGGGTTTGGAGCGTTCCGTTTTCATAATATACTTTTTGATCAATGAGTAACGAATCGTTGTCCCAGATAGAGAATTTACTGCGTACCCTTGGCTTGCCTTCAAATGTATTGAGTATTTCTTCTGTAAGCCTTCCCTTTACGAAGGTACGGCGTTCGTATATTTTGCCTAAATGCAAAATTTGACAAACCCCTTCACGCGGCGTTCTCAAATCATCTTCGTAGTAAGTTGAGAACAAGTAATGCCCACCTTTTTTATTATGTGACTTGAATTCGCAGTTGTCTTGTGCCTGAAGAACAAGCGTCGAACAACCAAAAAAAAAGAAAAGTAATTGCGTCAATTTCATTTACTGAATAGATAACGCATAAAGTTCGGGATTCTTAGGCTCAATGAATTCTTTTTTCTTTTAAAATCAAAAAAAAGTAAATCTCTTTTCTTCTTCTTGAAAAACTAAGTTATAGAAGATCTTAGGTTAGGTTTTAATTGTTATAAATCCGAATCAATTTGTCTTTAAGACTTTACTCTGACAAACGAAATCAGTTCTTGGAACTTCTGTTTTAGAAATGGCACCAAAACCGCCGTCCACTTCAGTAAAGTTGCGGTAGCCACGCGCTTGTAAAATAGAAGCGGCTATCATGCTGCGGTAACCACCTGCACAATGCATAAAAAAATGCTGACTAGGGTCAATATCTTTGGTCCAGTCATTGATATAAGCAAGCGGTTTGCTGTATGCATCCTCGACATGTTCTGCCTCGTACTCGCTTTCTTTGCGAACGTCAATGACCATAGATTCGCCTACCTTAAATTGCGCAGCAAATTCATCGGCTGTAATGCGCTTCACTTGATCAACCTCTTTACCAGCTTCTTGCCAGGCAGCAAAGCCACCTTCTAGGTACCCCAGTACTTTATCGAAGCCAACGCGGCTAAGTCGGGTAATAACTTCTTCTTCCATCCCGGCCTCAGTAATTAATACAATTTCTTGCTTGACATCGCCAATTAGGGCTCCAACCCATGGAGCAAAGTCACCGCGAATACCAATATTGACGGCTTGCGGAATAAAACCTTGGTAAAAATCAGCAGCTGGGCGCGTATCTAAAATCAATGCACCAGTAGCCTCAACAAGTGTTTCAAAAGCAGCTGGGCTAAGTGGCGTCATCGCCTTTTCTTTTACAGCCTCAAAACTGTCGTATCCTTTTTTATTCATGGCTACATTGTGGCCAAAATAAGCTGGAGGAGGCAATAAACCGTCTGTTACGGCTGCAATGAACGCCTCTTTGTTTGGCTGATTGAGCGCATAATTCATTTTCTTTTGATTGCCAAGTGTGTCCACGGTTTCTTTCATCATATTTTTACCGCAAGCAGAACCCGCACCATGCGCTGGATAAACGGTCAAGTCGTCGGCCAATGGCATAATTTTAGTCATCAAAGACTCATAAAGCATACCCGCCAATTGTTCTTGGGTCATGTCGGCAGCTTTTTGAGCGAGGTCTGGGCGGCCTACATCACCTAAAAAGAGGGTGTCTCCAGAGAAAATAGCTTCATCCTTACCTTCTTCGTTGATCAACAAAAAGGTCGTGCTCTCCATGGTATGCCCTGGCGTATGCAATACCTTAATTTTGACAGCGCCTATTTCAAATACTTGACCGTCTTCGGCAATGATGGCCTCAAACTCGGTTTTTGCAGTTGGTCCATAAACAATTGGCGCACCTGTTTGCTTGCTTAAGTCGAGATGGCCAGAAACGAAATCAGCATGAAAATGCGTTTCAAAAATATACTTGAGCTTGACGCCATCTGCTGCAATTCGGTCTAGGTAAGGCTGCACCTCTCTTAGAGGATCAATAATAAATGCTTCCTTGTTACTCACAACATAATAAGCGCCCTGCGCTAAACAACCGGTATAAATTTGTTCTGTTTTCATTTTTGGAAGGTAATTAATTTTTTAATGATGGATTTCTTATTTGCTCAAATTGAATATCTCAAATGTATCACGAGAAATCTTAATTCAATGTAACTACTATTTTCTCGCATTAATCTTCCCAGAAGTCGGGATTTCCATTTTCTTCGAGTAATTTTTGCCAATTGTAATTAGGGTCTTCGGCATCAAATAGAATGGCTTTGTATTCGCCCTCAGAAATTTCATAACGCAGTACTTCTTCACCAGTATAGGCCTCAATGGCATCGAGCAATGGGATTTCGTCTTTGCTGCAAAACGAGATGGCCTGCCCAAGCGCATTGCCTCTTCCCGTTCGGCCGCAACGGTGCACGTAATTTTCTGGGTTGTCAGGGAGGTCATAATTGATCACATATTCCATATTTGGAATATCGATACCCCTAGAAGCGACATCAGTAGTGATGAGCACTTGGTTTTTGCCCTCTCTAAATTTTTCGAGCAAACCAAAGCGTTCATTTTGTGGAACCCCGCCGTGCAAAGCCTCCGCATGAACACCAACACGTTCCATGGCCTTCACGATTCTTTCAACCCGCACTTTGGTGCGCGCAAAAACCAAAAAACGTGCCTCTGGATATTCGCCAATCATGTTTTCTAGAAAAAAACGCTTGTCGTCCATTTCAATGAAGGCAACCGCATGCTGAACATTCTTGGAAACAGGGTTTTGAGGCGAGAGCTGAATACGGATTGCGGAGCGCACAACGTCGTAGGCCAAGGATTTGATTTTTTTATCGATAGTTGCCGTAAAAAATAAGGTTTGGTGCTTTGCTGGGATTTTCTTGATAATATCTTGGATGTCTTTATTAAAGCCGAGGTCGAGCATGAGATCGGCCTCGTCCAAGACAAGTGTATGCACACCTGATACATCGAGATGCCCCTGGGCAATAAGATCAAACATACGACCTGGTGTGGCAATCAGCACCTCAGCGCCTATTTGTAATTGCTTGATTTGCGCTTCTTGCTCTACCCCACCATACAAACCGATGACCTTAACTTTCGTTTGGGCGCCAATTTGCTCAAAGACGCCCGTAATTTGTTGCGCAAGCTCACGAGTTGGCACAAGCACAATACAACGGATTTGAATAGAGTTGGTGGCGTTTTTTTTATATTTAAGTAACTTATTAAGAACCGGAATAACAAACGCTGCCGTTTTACCAGTGCCCGTCTGAGCAACGGCCATGACGTCTTCACCATCCAAAATATGTTTTATGGCACGGTATTGGATATCTGTAGGACGTCTGAAACCGAGCACTTCTAGTTGGTCCTTAATTTTTTGGTCAATAGGGTAGTCTTCAAATTTCATGAACACAAAGATACGACTAATAATAAAGACCCTACTTTTACGTTTTTCAATTCAAAATCTCAACAATGAAAATCAAATTACTCCTCTCCATTGCTCTTTTGACCAGCACCCTCCTTGCCAATGATAAGGTTACCGTCAAAAGCACTTTGCACAGCGTCACCGTCTACACTCAAGGCGCTCAACTGCAGCACAAAGCCAATTACACGATTAAAGCGGGCCTAAGCGAGGTCATTGTAGAAGGCATTTCACCGCAAATTGCTGCTGGAACTATTCAAGTGAAAGCAACCGGTGCGGTGGTTATTCTAGATTCCAAATATGAATACTACTACCCGCAGCCTCAATTGGAATTGTTGGTTCGAGATCTTCCGCCCAAAATAAAATCTGCCATAAGGGTGTTAGAAGACTCCATCAGGCTCGTCAATTTTGACCTTCGCGATATCAATGACGAAATTGAAGTGTTGGTAGCTGCCCGCAAAATTATCATTTCTAACGGCGCTGTTAAAGGCCAAGGCAAGGTCAATGACAGCATTCAGTTATTGAAAGCTACTGTCGATTATTACACCACAAAAGTTTCCGAACTCAATAAAAAAATCAGTAGCCTTGACCGTCAAAAAGTAAAGAAAACCGACCTCCTATCAGAACTCAACACAAGACTCGAAGACTTGCAAAACTACGCCGAGCAAAACAATCAAACAGCTGAAAAAAAAGGGGTTCCACGGATTATTATCACTTTTATGGCCAAAGATGCCGCTAGTGGCCGCATCGACCTCAGCTATTTAGCTTCAAACGCCGGCTGGACACCTCTCTACGACATCCGTAGCGAAGCCGCAACAGGTAAAATCAGCCTCACATACAAAGCACAAGTGCGCCAGCTAACAGGTTTGGACTGGGACGACATCAAGCTCAGCATCTCGACCAACAACCCATACGCTAATAAAACCAAACCAGAACTTAACCCGTGGTACATCGACTACCAAGAATTTAGAAAACAACTAGATGAAAAAGGCAAACTTCGATCTGACGCATTCGACGATGCACCAGCAGTCAATAGTACCGCTTTAAACATGGGTTTTATGTATTCGACTAATGCAGCTGTAGAAATCAACGCACTCGGAGCCGAACAATTCACCACCATTGTTCAACAACTCATCTCGGCCGAGTTCAAGATAGACCTCAACTACAGCATTGCCTCAGACAATCAAGTGCGCATGGTGTTGGTCAAGCAGTCTGAGCTCAACACGAGTTTTCGTTACTATGCCGTGCCTAAACTCGACCCAGGCGTATATTTAGTGGCCCAAATGACCAAACTAGACGAGCTTCAGCTCGTACCAGCCAAAGCTAATATCTTCTTTGACGGCACGTACATTGGCGAAACCTACCTTGACCCCACCACCATGGACGACACCCTCAATTTGTCGTTGGGCAAAGATCCAAATATTGTCGTGAAGCGCACGCTTCTCAAAAACCAAAGCAAAGAACGCATTATTCAAGATAAAAAAGAACGGAGCTTTGCCTATAACATAGAAGTGCGCAATCTGAAGTCTTCCGAAATTGAGCTCTTTATACAAGATCAAATCCCCCTAACCACCAACCCTGATATTACCATCGAAAAATCAAATTTAGGTAAAGGTAAAATCGACGAAAAAACTGGGCTTATCGAATGGCAATTGAAACTCAAAGCCAAGGAAAGTCAATCCTTTGACTACGACTTTAAGGTGCGCCATGCCAAAGATAAAACAGTACAGATCTAAGGCCCACGCAAGCCTATTATAAAAAAATAAAAAATAGGTCCTGACAAAAACGCCGACCGAAGCTTTTTTCTAACTTCGTAGCATGAATTTTGTCATTGTCGACGTCGAAACAACAGGTGGCCATACCAAAGAATCCAAAATCACAGATTTGGCGATCTACAAGCACGACGGAACACAAGTCATTGACCATTTCCAGAGCTTAGTCAATCCAGAACAGCGCATCCCAGAGTTCATCGTTCGTTTGACAGGCATCACAGATCAGATGGTTGCTGACGCGCCAAAGTTCTATGAACTAGCCAAGGAAATCATTGAATTTTGCGAAGGCTGTGTTTTTGTGGCCCACAACGTTGCCTTTGACTACGGCATGTTTAAAAGTGAATTCAAGCGCTTGGGCTACGAATTTCGGATGCCCCAGCTTTGCACAGTTCGTGCAGCGCGTTATGTGCTTCCTGGCCATGCATCGTACAGCCTAGGTAAAATTTGTGCCGACCTCAGTATTCCAAATACAGCGCGTCACCGTGCCGATGGCGATGCCAAAGCCACCACAGAACTCTTTGGTATTCTCATACAAAAAGACGAAAACCAACTGCGGACATTTATTCAAGATGTACTCAATCCGAAGTCTGTGCATCCAAACCTCAGCTTGGAAAGTATAGAAGAGCTCCCCAATAAAACAGGTGTATATAAACTGTATAACGAGTTCAATCAAATCATTTATATCGGCAAAAGCATTCATATCAAAAAACGCATTGAGCAGCATTTGCGCAATACCAAAACAGCGAAAGGACAGCAAATGATCCAAGATATTTGCAGAGTGGAATACGAACTAACCGGTTCTGAACTCATTGCGATGTTACTCGAATCTCAGCTCATTAAAGAACTTAAACCCATTTACAATCGAAAATTGCGTAAGAGTTTGTTTCCATTTGGGCTCTATGACCAACAAGATGTCGATGGCTACCTCCGGCTTAAAATCGAAAGCACCGCCAAAAAACATGAAGAACCGCTTCTGCAATTCACTTCTCGTAAAGATGCACAAGGTTACCTCGAACATCTTGTTGAAAAATTGGAATTGTGTCAGAAACTATGTTATTTATACCCTACACAAAGTGCTTGTTTTCAATATACCATTCAACAATGCAAAGGAGCTTGCATACAGGAAGAAAATCCGACATCTTACAATCTAAGAGTGCAGTCCTATATCGATCAACTTCAATTCAATGGGGATACCTTCTTTTTGGTCGACAAGGGCAGAAATAAAGGTGAAAAGAGCCTTGTTTGGATAGAAAACGGTATCTACCGAGGATATGGCTACGCACCTTTTCATTTTCATGGCAAAGAACCGCTGCACTGGAGTAGATACATCCAGACCGAAAAAGAAAACCGAGATAATAAGTCAATTGTACATCAATTTATGCGCAAACCTAGTGGCCAAAAACGAATCGATTTAACGCCAATCACAAGATGATTTTAATGACGGCAGGAAAACTAACCATCTTAGGTTCTGGCACCTCCCAAGGGGTGCCTGTTATTGCATGCCAATGTCCAACTTGTCAGTCTTCAGACCCCAAAGACAAAAGACTAAGGTCAAGTGTACTCATTGAACTACCCGAGCTTACATTTACCATAGATGCTGGCCCAGATTTTAGACAACAAATGCTAAGAGCTAAGGTACAGCACCTCGATTGCATTTTGCTTACCCACGAGCACAAAGACCACATCGCAGGCCTAGACGACGTTCGGGCTTTTAATTACCGACGACAGGCCGATTTTCCAATTTATTGCACACCCAAGGTTGAAACTGCACTCAAACGAGAATTTTACTATGCTTTTGAAGAAAATCCATACCCAGGAGTACCTAGGTTTGAGATCATAAAACTCCAAAAGGGACGTTTTGAATTGGGCAATTACGCAATGGAGGCCATAGAAGTTTGGCATCATAAAATGCAGGTCTTAGGATTTAGAATAGGTAAATTAGCATATATCACAGATGCCAAAACCATTACC
>Ga0315905_10000114_pt1 | contig 85003 bp, 75 predicted proteins | sample LakEriMetagenome_5_FD_203522 | JGI IMG/M metagenome (GOLD analysis project Ga0315905, IMG submission 203522) | Freshwater fungal communities from buoy surface, Lake Erie, Ohio, United States - Buoy 4 MA121 | ecosystem: Environmental > Aquatic > Freshwater > Lake | place: USA: Lake Erie, Ohio...
TTCAAAACCAAGCACTCAGGCGAAACACCTGGGAATACGATCCGGCACCACGCCATGCCCTCGTCCCGGAGGGACACCAGAGAACGAGGCCGGGATAACATCCCGGCCGATCCTTGCGCGCGGAAGGAAACCCGGCGGCATAATCCCACCGCCAAAAAACGATACCGCCCGCGCCACCATCCTCGGCCTTTTGACGCGGAGGGTAGGCTGCGCGAGCGGAAAAGTGGGGAATCGATTCCCCAAATCGGCGGCACCCGTGCGGGCGCCCTCATGCGGGGTCGGTCCACTGCAAGGGACCCGCTCCCCAAAAAAACCAGCGGCCCGGCTCACCGGGCCGCTCGCAATACCCCCAAGGGGATTCGAACCCCTGTCTTAGCCTTGAGAGGGCTACGTCCTAGGCCTCTAGACGATGGGGGCGTGGCTCTGCCTGCGCCTCGGGCCCGCAACGGACCCGGCCCGGATCAGTTGCCGGAGGGGACCACATTCACCTTGCGGCCGACAAACTCCACCACGCCGTCCGCCAGGGCGAACAGGGTGTCGTCCTTGCCGATGCCCACATTCCGGCCGGGGTGGAACTTCGTGCCGCGCTGGCGCACGATGATGTACCCGGTTTCAACCGACTCGCCACCGTAGGTCTTCACCCCAAGCCGCTGGCTGTTGGAGTCACGACCGTTCTTGGACGAGCCCTGACCTTTCTTATGTGCCATTTCCGCACCATCCCACGCAAAAAGTACCTGTGAAACTGAACTCTCAACACTACCAGACACACGCCTGGTTGTCAGCGGATCTTGATCCCGCCGACAAAATGGCACCCCCCTCCCACCGGTTCCGGTGGCCCCCACGCGGGGTCGAGGCGCCCTTTTCAGACGCAACCTGTTGCCTGTCAGGGGTTTTTGGCTTCACCGCCGGGCTTCGGAGCCGCCGCCGGTGGCGCCGCGGGCGCCGCACCCGGCCTGGGCGCTCCACCCGGCGCGGCCGGCTCGCCAGCTGGCGTTTCCGGCGGCTGCCGCTCAAATCCCTTCAACAGCCCGCCCCGGTAGATCCACCGCGGCGTGCTCGCCATCTCAATCCGGTCCGTGTTCCCCACCCGACGGAAATCCACCTGCAGCGTCTTGCGCCGCACCACATTCTCCTTGCCCGCCTGGTCCAGCGTCACGATCGACCACCCGTTCGACAGCCCCGTCACATACAGCGTGTACCGGCTCGCCTGCGGGATCTCGTCCCAGATCGCCACGCCCGTCACCGGCCGCAACCGGTCCGGCTTGCTCAGCGGGATCTGCTCCTGGCTGATCGTCACCGAGTTGCGGATGTTGTCCAGACCCGATGGATCCTCCTGGCGGATGATCGCCTGCTCCACCGCCGGCAAAATCTGGTCCGGGTAGACCGTGTCGCTGCTGTCCGACTTCAGCTCGAACGATGGGATGAACAGGCGCGGCTCACCGGTGAAGTTGTACACCTGGTACCACACATACATGCACAACCGCTCGCCCTTCCCCGGCACCTTCACCTTGATGAACCGGGGATCCTTGAATTTCAGGTGCAGCACCCACACCGGCGGCACGCCGGGCGGATCCTTCGCCAGGCCCTTCCCGGCACCCGCCGACAAGTCCGTGCCGTTGATCCGCGGCGTCGGGTCCTGCGGGCTCAGGCTCGGCACCACCAGCCGGTCGTTCGGGCCCTTCGGGATGTTGTTCTCCAGATCCATCGCCTTCTGGCCGCCCGCCACAGGCTGAGGCTGCGCCGCGGCCGGATCCGGGGCGGCCACGGGCCTCGGCAACGCCGGAGCCCCCTTGGGCGCCGCCGGGGCACCGGGTGGGGGCGGCGGCTGGGCCGTCACGCGCTCCGCGGCGGTCCCAGCCAGCACGAGGGCCAATCCGGCAAGCAGACCACACGCCACTCGGGCGCCCCGCCGGGTACCGCTGTTGCACATTGCCAGCACTCCAACCGCGAAAGGGTGATCCCTGACCGTAGACCCGACGGGACATGCCGGAACCCCGCGAACCAAATCGCGGCCTTCCTACTGTCCTCTATCCGGGAACCTTGCCGAAAATCAAGCGCACCCACCGCCCCCACACCCCACCCCCGCCAACCGCCCCGGTTGTGCTGGTGTCCCGCCAACCCCCTCGGGTACCTTGGCAACCCTCCCGGTCCGATTCCCGGGTCGCCACTGCGAAGCTATGCCAAGCTCGCTCCATCTATCTGGTTTCATGGAACAGAAAAACGCATGAAAACCACTGGTTTCAACCCCCGACGGGCCGCCCCGGTCGTCCTCCTGTTCCTCGCCCTCGCCGCCTGCCCGGCCTCCGCCCAGGTGCCCTGGGAGGATTCGCCCCGCGTCATCCGACCCGCCCAGATCCTCGACCCCGCCGAGAAAAACCACCGCGAGGCACTCGACCAGTACCTGCGCGGACTCATCGACCTCGGCGCCAACCGCCCGGTCGAGGCGATTGGTTTTCTGGAAAAGGCCCGGCAACTCGATGCCGAAGCCCTGCCTCCCATGCGCGCCCTCGCCTGGGCCCACCACCAGCTCTTCCGCCGCGACGAGGTCATCCGTCTCGGCACCGAGGTGCTGAAGCGCGACCCCGATGACATCACCCTCGCCCTCACCGTCTCCGCCAGCCTCAGTCTGCTCGGCCAGGAGGCCGAGGCCGGCGACCTCCTCGAGAAACTCCTGCAGTCCGAAAAGGTCCAGGAGAGCATCAGCCTCCGCGTCGATGTCCTCGGCGAGCTCGCCAACCTCCGCCGCGACGCCCGCCAGTGGCGCCAAAGCGAGACCGCCCTCACCCAAATGGTCTCCCTCCTCGACCGCCCCGAACTCACCGTCCTCGGCTGGACCCCCGAACGCCTCAAAAAATGGAAGGCCGAGGCACTCGAGCGCGTCGGCCGCCTCCGCGTCGAGCAAGACAACCTCGATGGCGCCCTCGAAAGCTACCGCCAGGCCCGCGAGGTCGATTCCGTCGAGTCCGCCCGCCTCGCGCTCCTGCTCGCCAATGTCCTCGCCCGCCAGGGCCGCCAGAAGGAGGCCCTCGACAAGCTGGCCGAATTCCTCGCCACCAAGCCCTCCCTGCTCGAGGGCTACGAGCTCTGGGTCACCCTCCGCGCCCAGCAGGGCCACGACCGAAAACTCCTCGACGAGCTCGCCGCCTTCGTCGAGGCCGACCCCGGCAACGGCGCGCTCGGCCTCCTCCTCGCCAAACAGCGCGCCCGCTACGGCAACTGGCCCGGGGCCGAGGCCGCCGCCCTCCGCGCCTTCGGCACCCAGCCCTCCATCGAGGCCGCCCGCGTCCTCATCGACCTCTGGTGGGCCCGCCAGGACAAGGGCCCCGCCACCTTCCTCACCTTCCTCGACGCCTGCGTCGCCGAACCCGAGGCCCCCGCCGCCGGCGGCATCCCCGCCTTCCCCGGACAGGCCGGCTCACCCGGTCCCGACAAGTCCCAGGCCCGCCAGCTCAGCCTCGCCCTCCAGGAGGACCCCGTCCGCCTGCGCGAGCTCCTCACCTTCGCCGCCAGGTCCCTCGCCCCCGCCGGCGAGGCATCCAACCCCGGCGCCGCCGCCCTCAACCCCTCACCCTGGAAACCGATGACCCTCCAGTTGCTCGGCCGCTGGGCGCTCGAGCTCCGCGCCTTCGGCGAGGCCGTCGTCATCCACCGGTCCTTGCTCGGCCTGCGGGGCGCCGACCGCGATGTCCGCTTCGCCGGACGCATCTCCTTCGCCGAGGTACTCGTCCAGGACCACCGCTACGACGAGGCCAGCCGCGTCGTCCGCGAGGCCCTCGCCGAGTCCAGGCCCGGGCAGGAACGCGTCCAGACCCGCCTCTGGCTCGCCGGACTCTTCAGCCAGATGGAGGAGCGCGAGCGCGCCCTCGAGCAGGTCGAGCTCGCCGAGGCCGAGGCCCCCGAGCACATGACCCACAAGACCCTGATCGCCCGCGCCCGCGTCCTCTCCGGGGCCGGACGCTCCGAGGAGGCCCTCGCCATCCTCGCCAAACTCCGCGAGAAACTCCTCTCCCTCGAGGACCGCCGCAACGCCGCCCTCACCGCCTTCTACATCCTCGACAAGCTCAAGCGGCTCCAGGAGGCCGACCAGGAACTCGAGGCCCTCCTGCAGATCGATCCCAACGACGCCCAGGTCTGCAACGCCCTCAGCTACAGTTGGTCCGAGCGCGCCATCCGCCTCGACGAGGCCGAACGCCTCATCCGCCGCTGCCTCCGCAACGAGGAGGAGGAACAGCGCCAGGGGAAAAACCCCGGCGAACGCTCCGGCTGGACCCCCCACCCCTCCGCCAGCTATGTCGACACCCTCGGCTGGGTCCTCTTCCGCCAGGGCAAGCTCGACCACGCCATCCGCGAACTCGACCGCGCCCTCGCCCTACCCGGCGGCGACGACCCCGAGATCTGGGAGCACCGCGGCGATGTCCTCTCCGCCCTCAACCGTCCGGTCGAGGCCGCCGCCTCCTGGCGCCGCGCCCTCGTCCAGCTCGAGACCATCCCCCACCACCCCAAAACCAACCGCCGCGCCATCCTGCTGGAAAAATTGCGGCCCGGCCAGGGGACAACGCCCCCCGCCGGAAAGTAAAATGGCCAAGCCGTCCATAACCCGACCCCGCCCCGCAAACGCCCGCCAAGGATCCGCCATGCGCCCCGCCATCGCCGCGTTTCTGGCCTGCTCGCTGACCCTCGCCACACGGGCCGCCGAACCCGGCCCCTGGATCGATTTCCTCAAGGGCCCGCCCGACCTCGCCTTCAACAAGCCCGACCCGCTCTGGACCCGCTGCTCCTCGGTCAGACTCGACCCCGCCAACCCCAAAAAACTCCTCGCCGAGCCCGGCGAGGGCGTCTGGAGCAACCTGCCCAAAGGCACCTGCAGGGACCTGTTCACCAAAGCCCAGTTCGCCAACCCCGAGGTGGAAATCGAATTCTGCATCCCCAAGGGATCGAATTCGGGCGTGAAAATGATGGGCGTCTACGAGATCCAGATCAGCGACAGCCACGGCCAGAAGCGCGTCGACGGCAAGGACTGCGGCGGCATCTACCCCCGCACCGAGCTCCGACCCGTCTACCGTGACCTCGACCTGGGCATCGAGCCCAGAGTCAACGCCTGTGGCAAGCCCGGCGACTGGCAAACCCTCCACATCGTCTTCAAGGGCCCCCGTTTCGAGACCAAAAACGGCAAGCCGAAAAAGGTGCAAAACGCCCGCTTCGACCTCGTCGAGCTCAACGGTCAGGTCGTCCACAAAAACCAGATCGTCGAATCCGCCACCGGCCTCAACTGGACCCGCCCCGAACCCGCCAAGGGGCCCCTCATGCTCCAGCTCGACCACGGCCCCGTCGCCGTCCGCAAATTCCGCGCCCGCGAGAATCCCGCCAACTGATCCCCCCGGTCTTCGCAGCCCCATGGCCAAAACCTGGACTAACCGCTGGATCCACTACTGGCTGGGCATCGTCTCGGCGCTGCCGGTGGTGGTCATCCTCGTCACCGGACTGCTGCTGCAGGTCAAGAAACAGGTCCCCTGGGTGCAACCGCCCGAGCAGCGTGGAACCGGCTCCAGCCCGTCGCTGCCCATGGAGTCCGTCCTGCGGGCTTGCCAGGCCGTGCCCGAGGCCGAGGTGCGCTCCTGGAAAGACATCTCCCGCGTCGATATCCGCCCCGCCAAGGGGGTGATGAAGGTGCTGGCCAAAAACAACTACGAGATCCAGCTCGACAACTCCACCGGCCAGGTCCTGCAGGTCGCCTACCGCCGCAGCGACCTCATCGAGTCATTCCACGATGGCTCCTGGTTCGGCGACTGGGCCAAGCTCGGAGTCTTCCTCCCCGCCGCCCTCATCCTGCTAATCCTCTGGCTCACCGGCCTGGTGCTGTTCTTCCAACCCCTTTGGGTGAAATGGCGCCGAACCCGCTCCACACAGGCACCCTGAACCGATTCCACTCCCCTTGTCACACAACCGCCGCGTCAGGGATCATGTCGCGCGGCTCCATCTCCTGTGAGGTTCAACCAACCATGGAAATCACCACCCTGCCGCCAGCCGATGTCCACCAGCGCCGTTCCACCGGTGAAGCCATTGACCTGCTGGATGTCCGCACCCCCCTCGAATACCGCGAGATCCACGCCACCGGGGCCGAACTCGTGCCCCTCGACCGGCTCGACCCGGCCGCCTTCCAGGGCCGGGCTCCCGGCCGTCTGCTGGCGGTGCTCTGCAAGTCCGGCGGCCGGGCCAAACAGGCCTGCGAGAAACTCGCCGCAGCCGGCATCACAGGCCTCATCCTGGTCGAGGGAGGAACCACCGCCTGGGCCGCCGCCGGGCTACCCGTTGAGCGGGGCAAGAAAGGGATGTCGCTCGAACGGCAGGTGCGCATCGCCGCAGGCGCCCTGGTGCTGACGGGCGTGGTGCTGGGCTTCCTCGCGCACCCTTACTTTTTTGGCCTGTCCGGATTCGTGGGTGCGGGCCTGATGTTCGCCGGCATCACCGACACCTGCGCCATGGGCATGCTCATCGCCAGGATGCCGTGGAACCAAGTGAAGCTCGACAAGCCACCCGCGCAGAGCCAGGCCAAACCGGCCAACTGCTGAAGCTGACCTTCAGGGCGACTCAGTTCGAGTTGCCGGTGAACAGCTCACTGCCCGGATGCAGCTTGCGCCACTCGCCCCACGAGGTGCGGGTGAAGGGCACCGATTGCAGCGGGAAAGCGACCGCGCCGTTGTCCGCCGCTTGCAGCGTGCTCTGGTGGTACAGGTGGTCCTCCACGCGGATAACCATTTTCCTATCCTTGCTGGCCCCATGCTCGATCTTCACGCCCAGCGGCTTGGTCGCCCCCTCCTGCGTGAACACCTGCACGCAATCGGCCAGGTCGCAGAAGGTGACGGTGACGGGCGTGTCGCCCTGCATGCCGTTGTGGACATGCCGGTCGGGGGCATGGACGGCCGCCAAGGCATAGGCTTTGGCCTTGCCGTTCACTTCCACACCAATCACCAGGTCCTCATCGCGCAATTGGTTCATCGCCGCCAGGCGCTGCGCGGCGGTCATCGATTGCGGCTTGGCCACCTCCGCCGCCCCGGCCGGGTCGCGCCGGTTGGCGAGGAACAGGTAGGCCATGAACAGCCCCGTGCCACCCAGGCACGCCACCACCACCCACCACGACCGCGTTGGAGATCCGTCAGGTGTGGTATCAGGGGTGGACATGGCTGCGATTCCGGCGATTCGTTCTCTGAGGATCAATCCTACCACGCCGGATCATTCACCCTGCCAGCCCCCCGGCAGCCACAGCCTCCACACCTCGCTGCACAGCGGTTGCGCGTGGCCGCCCAGCATCCAGATGTCATCCTGGAACACCAGCGCCGAGTGCTCGTGGCGCTCCTTCGGCCGGGTGGCGGTTTTCAGCTCCTTCCAGGTTTTGCCGTCCCTGGAATACCAGACATCGCCCCAGTTTTTCGCCGGGTTGTTCGACCAACCCCCCAACACCCACAGGTGGTCGCGGTGGGCCACCGCCGAGAACCACAAACGGGGCGACCACGGGGCATTCCCGGTGACACAGGTCCAGTCCTTGCCATCCTCCGAACACCAGACATCGTGGAACGCCTCGTACCCCGGCTGGTAGTTGCCGCCACCCAGCACCCACAGCTTGCCCCCGTGGGCGACCACCTGGTGGTAGGCCCGCGGCTTCCACGGGGCCGCCTCGGTCACACAGGTCCAGGTCTTGCCATCGGCCGAGCACCAGACATCATTCTTGATACTTTTCCCGGTGCCGAAATAGTAATTCTCGGTCCCGCCGATAATCCACAGCTTGCCCGCGTGCGCCGTCACACCCGCCGCCAGCCGCGGCGACCAGCCCGCCTTGTCGGTCACCAGCTTCCAGTCGGCGCCGTTGTCGCTGTTCCAGACCTGCGCGCTGGCCGAGTGGGTCTTCAGCCGGCCGTCCGCCCAACCGCCCATCAGCCACATCTTGCCCTGGAAGGTCACCGTCATCGGCAGGTCCGAATGCCGCCAGGCGGCCTTGTCGGTGGCCCGGGTCCACGCCTTGCCATCCGCCGAACTCCACACATCCCGCGGCGGGGAGGAAAAGGAATCGAACCACCCGCCCATAATCCACAGCCGGTTGTTGAACACCAGCTCCCCCTGCGAATCACGCGCCTGCCAGCCGGCGTCGCGGGTCACCAGCTCCCAATCGGGCGCCATTTGCCCGGGGGCGGGCATCAGCAGGACGGCCAGCAGGTTCAGCATCGGGTTGTCCCCGGGGGTGCGGTGGAGCGGCCCGGGGGAGGGAAGGATCCCCGCGCGCCATGTTCCCATGATCCCCCCCAGAACCCGCCAACGCCAGACCCCCCCCGCTCGGGCGATTCCTCCAAGACACAAGCCCCCCGAAAGCGTAAATTGACAGGATCCTTCTCGTGATACCCAAGGCAAGGCGGTTTTCCATGTCCCACGGCAAATGGCACGGCGTTTTTCCCGCGATCACCACCCAGTTCCACAAGGACCTGTCGCTCGACCTCGATGGTTTCTCCAAACATGTGGAGGCCCTGGTCGATTCCGGCGTGACCGGCCTGATCGTCTGCGGCTCCCTCGGCGAGAACCAGTCGATGGACCCCGAGGAAAAGCGCGCCGTCCTCAAGCAGGCCGTCGAGGTGGCCAAGGGGCGGATCCCTGTGCTCAGCGGCGTGGCGGAAACCAGTACCGCCGCCGCCTGCCGCTATGTGGCCGACGGCGAGAAGCTCGGCGCCTCGGGCTACATGGTCATGCCCGCCATGGTCTACAAGGCCGACGCGGCCGAGGCCGAGAACCACTTCCGCAAGGTGGCCGCCGCCACCCGCCTGCCGTGGATGCTCTACAACAACCCGGTCGGCTACACCGTGGACATCACCCCCGCGCAGTTCGCCAAGCTGTCCGACATCAAGAACCTGGTCGCCCTCAAAGAGAGTTCCGCCAACACCCGCCGCATCACCGAGCTGCGGATCGAGGTGGGCGACCGCTACCAGATCTATGTGGGCGTCGATGACCTGGCGCTGGAATCGGCCGTGCTGGGTATCGATGGCTGGGTGGCCGGTTCGGGCATCGCCTTCCCCAAGGAAAACCAGTACTTCTGGGAACTGACCCGGCAGGGCAAGTGGGACGAGGCGCGGAAGATGTACCGCTGGTTCTACCCGCTGCTGAAGCTCGACACCCACATCAAGTTCGTGCAGTACATCAAGCTGGCCGTGCAGGAGGCCGGGCTGGGCGCCGAATGGGTGCGCGAGCCACGCCTACCGCTTTCGGGCGCCGAGCGCGAGGCGGTGCTGAAAATCATCCACAAGGGGCTGGCCGAACGGCCCAAGCTTTGATCGGCCCCTGTCCACCGAACCCACCATGAGCGCCAACGCCATCCATCGGATCCGCGTGGTCGATTCCCACACCGGGGGTGAACCCACCCGCGTGGTGCTGGAGGGCGGCCCCGACCTGGGAAGCGGTCCCTTGGACCGCCGCCTGGCACTGCTGCGCGAACGACATGACACCTTCCGTTCAGCCGTGGTGAACGAACCACGCGGCAGCGATGTGCTGGTGGGGGCGCTGCTGTGCGAGCCCGCCGACCCGTCCTGCTCGGCCGGGGTGATCTTCTTCAACAATGTGGGCTACCTCGGCATGTGCGGCCACGGCACCATCGGCCTGGTGGTGACGCTGGCCCACCTGGGCCGATTGCAGCCGGGCGCCCACCGGATCGAGACACCCGTGGGTGTGGTGGAAGCCACGCTGCTGCCGGATGGTTCGGTTTCGGTGCGCAATGTGGCCAGTTGGCGCGCCCACAAGGGTGTGAAGGTGACCGTGCCGGGCCATGGCGAGGTGACCGGCGATGTCGCCTGGGGCGGCAACTGGTTCTACCTGGTGGAAGACCATGGCCACCGCCTCACGCTGCCCTGCGTGGCCGAACTGACCGACCTTTCCACCCGCATCCGCCAGGCGGTGAACGCGGGCGGCCATCCCGAGGTGGACCATGTGGAACTGATCGGCCCCGGGGCACCCGGTTCCGATGCGCGCAATTTTGTCTTGTGTCCCGGGCTGGCCTACGACCGTTCCCCCTGCGGCACAGGCACCAGCGCCAAGCTGGCCTGCCTGGCGGCCGATGGCAAACTGCAACCGAGCGAACAGTGGGTGCAGGAAAGCATCCTGGGCACCCGGTTTGTCGGGCGGTTCGAGTGGGACGGCAACACGGCCGACAGCGGCAAGATCATCCCCACCGTGACCGGCACGGCCCATGTGACCGCCGAGGCGACCCTGCTCGTGGATGCGCGCGATCCGTTTTGCTGGGGTATCCGGCTGGATTGATTGAAAAACAGGTTTTTATTTTGGAAGGGTTGCATGTCCAAGCGGGTGCTGATTCTGGGTGCCGGGGTGATCGGGCTGTCGTCGGCCCTGCATGCCCTGCAGCGCGGCTATCAGGTGACGGTGGTGGACCGGGGCCCTTCCTCCCGTGACGGGTGCTCGTTCGGCAACGCCGGCATGGTGGTGCCCAGCCATTTCGTGCCGCTGGCCGCGCCGGGCGCGGTGTGGATGGGCATCAAGTGGATGTGGAACCCGGAATCCCCCTTCTATATCCGGCCCCGCCTGTCGTGGGACCTGTTCACCTGGGGCCTGCGGTTCTGGCGGGCTTCCACCGCGGCGCGGGTGAAGGCGGCCGAGCCCATCCTGCGTGACCTGAACTACCAAAGCCGCGACATCTACACCACCTGGGCCAGCCACCCCGAAAACGGGCCCGGCGACTTCGGGCTCGAGACCAAGGGTCTGTTGATGCTGTGCCGCACAGCCAAGGGTCTGGAAGAGGAAGCCCACATGGCCGAGCGGGCCAACCAGTTGGGCGTGCCGGCCGAGGTGCTGGATGCGGCGGGTACCAAAAAGCTGGACCCGGGGGCCGAACTAGCGATTGAAGGCGCGGTCTATTTCCCCAAAGACTGCCACCTCGACCCCAACCGGCTGATGGCGGGCCTGGAAAACCGCTGCCGCAACTTGGGTGCGACCTTCCACTTCAACACCGAGGTGACCGGGTTTGTGCGCGACGGCTCTGCCCTGCGTGGAGCCCGTACCAGCGCCGGGGAGTTGGAAGCCGATCAGATGGTTTTGGCCGCAGGCTCATGGTCGCCACTTTTGGCCAAGGAGCTGGGCCTTGGCTTGCCCATGCAGGCGGGCAAGGGCTACAGCCTGACGCTGGCCAAGCCGCGGCAACTGCCCACCCTGTGCACCATTTTGACCGAGGCGCGGGTGGCCGTCACGCCAATGGGTGGCCGGCTCCGCGTGGGGGGCACCATGGAGATCTCGGGCCTGAACGAATCGGTTGCCCCGGCCCGGGTGCGCGGCATCCAGCGCTCGTTCTGCCAGTACTACCCGGCGTTCACCGAGACGGACTTCGCCGACATTGAACCCTGGAAGGGACTGCGCCCCTGCTCGCCGGATGGCCTTCCGTATGTTGGGCGCAGCAAGAAGGTGCCGAACCTGGTGGTGGCCACCGGTCACGCCATGATGGGCCTGAGCCTGGGCCCGGTCACTGGCAAGCTGGTGGGCCAGTTGCTGGACGGCGAAAAGCCCTCCGTCGCCCTGGATCTACTCGACCCGGAGCGGTACGGCTAGGGAGCCACCCTACGGCCCTGTTTCCCATTACAATCAAGCCCTGCCCGGTGCGGGTCCGGGCTTTCTCCCTTTGGGCTTTGATTGGGGTATTTGGCCATGGTTATGGGCAAGCCGATACTGTCGTTGGACCAGGGGACCACCTCCAGTCGGGCCATCGTGTTCGGGCAAGACGGACGACCTCTGTCGGTGGCGCAACGGGAGCTGCCACAGATCTACCCCGCCCCCGGCGATGTGGAGCACGACCCCGAGGAGATATGGCAGACCCAGCTTGCCTGCGCGCGCGAGGCGCTGGCCCGCGCCGGCCTTTCGGCCAGCCAGATCGGCTCGCTGGGCATCACCAACCAGCGCGAGACGACGATCCTGTGGGACAAGGCCACCGGCAAGCCGGTGGCCAACGCCATCGTCTGGCAGAGCCGCGTCAGCGCGCCGGTGTGCGACCGGCTGAAGGCACAAGGACACGAGGCGCTGATCCGCCAGCGCACCGGCCTGGTGGTGGACGCCTACTTCTCGGGCACCAAGGTGGTGCATCTGCTGGAGACCATCCCCGGCCTTCGGGAACGCGCCGCCAAGGGTGAAATCCTGTTCGGCACGGTGGACACCTGGCTGATCTGGAAGCTGACGGGTGGCAAGCTGCATGTGACGGATGTTTCGAACGCCAGCCGGACGCTGCTGTTCGACATCCACCGGCTGGACTGGGACGACGAGATTCTGGGCATCCTGGACATCCCGCGGGTCATGCTGCCGCGTGTGGTCGATTCGAGCGGGGTGGCCGGGCAGACGGACGCGGAAATGCTGGGCGCTCCGGTGGCCATCGCCGGTATCGCCGGGGATCAGCAGGCGGCCACCTTCGGCCAGGCCTGCTTCCAGCCGGGCAGCGCGAAGAACACCTACGGCACCGGCTGCTTTTTGCTGCTGAACACCGGCGACAAGCCGGTGCCCAGCGCCCACAACCTGCTCACCACCGTGGGCTGGCGCATCGGCGGCAAGACCACCTACTGCCTGGAGGGCGCGGTGTTTGTGGCCGGGGCGGTGGTGCAGTGGCTGCGCGACGGGCTGGGGATCATCCGCAAGTCCGAAGAGGTGGAAACCCTGGCGGCCAGCGTGCCCGATGCGGGAGGCGTGTTCATGGTGCCGGCATTCACCGGCTTGGGGGCACCCCACTGGGATCCCCGGGCGCGTGGCGGCATCTTCGGTCTGACCCGGGGCACCACCGCTGCGCATATCGCCCGAGCGGCTGTCGAATCGATGGCGTGGCAATCGGCGGATCTATTGGGGGCGATGGAGGCCGACAGCGGCGTGAAGCTGGCCAGCGTGAAGGCGGATGGCGGGGCCAGTCGCAACAACGCCCTGCTGCAGTTCCAGGCCGACCTGCTGGGAGTGCCGGTGCGACGCCCCCGCGTGCAGGAGACCACAGCCTTGGGTGTGGCCTACCTGGCCGGCCTGGCCACGGGCACCTGGAACAGCCTGGGGGATATCGAGAAGAATTGGGTTTTGGACCAGGAGTTCACTCCGGCCACCACGGCGTCAGACAGGGAAAAGCTGTTGGTGGGCTGGCGCAAGGCGGTGGGGCGCACGCTGAACTGGGCCGAGTAGGATGGATGATTCGGCTTTGGCTGACTGGCATGGGGATGGGGTGGTCTGATGGGTCCGACGGTGGTGAATGTGTTGCTGGCGATCGGGGCGGGCATCTGCCTGACCTTGCAGGCTTCGGCCAATGGCTCGTTCCGCAGGAACCTGAACGACCCGTGGTACCCGGCGTTTTTCAGCGTGTGCGGCACCATCGTCACCGCGGTGACCCTGATGCTGCTGTTCCGCCCAACCCCGCCACCTGCCGAGGTGATCCGCGCCACCCCTTGGTGGAACTGGATCGGCGGCCCCCTGGGCGCGCTGATCGTGCTGGCCGGCGCGGTGCTAACCCCCAGGCTGGGAGCGGGGGTGTTTCTTTCAGCCATGGTGGGCGGGATGCTGATTTCCAGCATGCTGCTGGACCACCATGGCTGGATGGGCCTCGATGTCCGCGCCATCACTCCCGGACGGGTGGTGGGGGCGGTGCTGGTGGTATCGGGCGTGGCCTGTATCAAGTTGCTGTGATTCATCAGGTGGGGTGGAGGAATTGACCATGCGCGCGCTGCCCTTCGTGTTGGCGTTATCGGCGGCAGCCTTTGCGCTGGGCACCGCCGTGTCGCAACGGCCGGATGCCGGTGGCGGGGCCGGCCCCTTCGGCCCGTTGCGGGTGGGCGACAAGGTGACCATGCGCGAAAAGCAGGGACGCTATGAGTTCACCCTGCTGCCCAAGCTCGACGGGGGCAGCCACACCGTGGTGGAACTGGCCCGGGACCATATCGCGGTGGAGGATATCGCGGGGGTGAACCGCACCTGGATCCCGGTGACTTCGGTGCAGGCGGTGACAAAGTTTCAGTTGGGTCGGTAACAACTGCAGAAGATTTTTGTGGGTTATAATGCTGTAAAAGTTGCAATCAAAGCAGGTTCCGTATGCCGCATATCTCCGTATCAGATGCCACCTACGCCAAGTTGCAGGCATGGGCCCAAGGCCGTAACCAAACCTTGGACCAAATTATGGAAAGCCTAGTCCCTGAACCGTTCAACGCTTCAAACCCAGCGGAAGATACAAACTTTGACAACCTTCTGGCATTTATTCATTCCAGGGTTGGAAAGATTCCAGCAGACCATGTGGTGGACTGTTCCCGGGAATCCATTTACGCCGGCCGTGAAGGATGAAGATCCTTCTGGACACCAATGTGCTGGTTAGTTTGGCCAACCCGGCTGACCGAAATCATTCGTTGACTGTTCAAACGATCCAGGGTCTCCGCGCACAAAAAGTGTCCATCCTTCTGGTTCCCCAGATTCTTTATGAATTTTGGGTGGTTGCCACCCGCGACTTGGCCGCCAATGGCATGGGTTACACACCTGAGGATTGCTTCTCCTTGATCCATCATTTTCTCACAGTTTTCCCCGTGATGGAAGATTTGCCAGGGCTTCTCAAGGAATGGCTACACCTGGTGAAAAACAATGGCTGCCAAGGCAAAGTATCCCACGATGCGCGCATTGTGGCGACCATGCAAATGCACCAAATCCAACAAATAATCACCTACAACGGTGCTGATTTCAATCGTTTTTCCGGCATTCAACCCATTGATCCTGAAAGCTTAAGGGCATTGAATTCCTGAGTATTTTTAGCCGTTTTAACCAATGGGAAATTTCCCATGTTGTCAATTCTCCTAGTCGCGCTTAACGCCCTGAATGCCACTCCGACCAACCTGGTGGTGGTCTTCTGCGATGACATGGGCTATGCCGATATCGGCCCGTTTGGCGGCAAGCTGGCGCGGACGCCGAATCTGGACCGCATGGCGCGTGAAGGGCGGACCTTCACCAATTTCCATGTGTCGCAACCGGTCTGTTCGGCATCGCGCGCCAGCCTGCTGACAGGGTGTTACGCCAACCGCGTAGGGATCCATGGGGCGCTGGGTCCGAACGCGAAAATGGGTTTGAACCCGAAAGAACAAACCTTGGCCAAGCTGCTGCAAGGCAAGGGCTACGCCACCGCTTGCGTGGGCAAATGGCATCTGGGTCACCTGCCAGAATTCCTGCCCACACGGCAGGGTTTTGATTCCTTTTTCGGCCTCCCCTACTCGGCGGACATGTGGCCGCTGCACCCTGAGACACCCAAGGCGTATCCGCCGCTTCCGCTGCTGCGGGATACCACGGTGGTGAATCCCTCGGTGAGCCCGGAAGACCAGAAACAGCTCACCGGTCAGTTCACAGATGAATCCCTGCGTTTCATCAAAAAATCGGCGGGCAAGCCTTTTTTCCTGTACCTGGCGCCCAATCAGCCGCATGTGCCTCTATTTGCCGGCAAGGAATTCGAGGGGAAATCGGGCCGGGGGCTGTATGCCGATGTGATCGAGGAGATCGATGACGGGGTGGGGCGCATTGTGAAGCTATTGGACGAGCTGAAACTATCCGACAACACCTGGTTGGTGTTCAGCTCCGACAACGGGCCGTGGCTGAGCTACGGCGACCATGCTGGCAGTTCGGGCCGGTTTCGGGAAGGCAAGGGTACCGTGTGGGAGGGCGGGGTGCGGGTGCCATGCATCATGCGCTGGCCCGGGAAAATACCCGCCGGCAGCACCACCGACGCGATGCTGATGACCATCGACCTGCTGCCCACCGTCGCATCGCGGCTTGGAACCAGCCTGCCGGAAAACCGGATTGATGGGGGAAACTGCTGGGATATTGTCTCCGGCCAGGCAGGGGCCAAAAATCCGCACGACACCGAGACTGATGGCTATGCCTGCTATTACCTGCAGAACGAACTGCAGGCTGTGCTGAGCGGCGATGGGCGCTGGAAGCTGGTGCTGCCCCACACCTACCGCACGCTGAAAGGAAAGCCAGGCGGCACCGGAGGCAGTCCCGTGAAATACACCTCCCAAAAAGTCACCCAGGCTGAACTGTATGACCTGAAGGCCGACCCGGGGGAAAGCAAAAACCTGGCTGGTGACCATCCGGTGGAAGTGGCCCGGTTGCAGGCTGTTGCTGAAAAATTCCGCGGTGAGCTGGGTGACACCCTGACCAAGCGCAAGGGCACGGCCAACCGCGAACCGGGGAGAGTTCCATGACCACGCCCCAACCCGACGCGAATCTGCTGCGCGTGAGCCGACGGGTGGCCATCCCCCTGGAGGAACTCGAATTCAGCTATGCGCGGTCGGGAGGCCCGGGCGGCCAGAATGTCAACAAGGTGGCCAGCAAGACACACCTGCGATGGCGCACCGCAACCACTTCGGTGGTGCTGCCCCTGGGAACTCTCGACCGCCTGAAGGCGAGCTATCCCAGCAGGTTCACCAACGAGGGTGACATTTTGCTGGTGGCGCAGACGCACCGCGACCAGGAGCGCAATCGCCAGGAATGCCTGGACAAACTGGTGGAGATGATCCGCCAGTGTCTGCAGGCCCCGACCCCCCGCAAGAAAACCAAACCCACATGGGGTTCTCAACTCCGCCGGATGGATGCCAAGCGGCGCAATTCGGCCAAGAAGGAAGGACGGCGGGGGGGTGGTCAGGATTAAGGGCCTGGCAGATTTTGCTCGATGGGGAACCGTCCGCCATCATGATCGCTCTTAAAGATTCCTAATGGTTGCCCTAATGACTCGTGTCATCGCCTCTTTTTGCGGGATATTGGTAATGGCGCTGACGCCCGTGTCGGCAGGTGCCCACGGTTTGGGTATCGAGGGGCGCCTGAGGGGTGGCACCCTGCACCTTGAAGCCTATTTCGACGACAATTCGCCTGTGGCGCATGCCCAGGTGAGGTTGCTGAATCAGGAAAACAAAACCTTGGTGGAGGCAGAAACCAATACGGAGGGTGTTTATACCCTGCCGACCCCGGCACCAGGCACTTACCGGGTGGAAATCCGTGGAGAGGACGGCCATTTCGCCAAGGCCTCGCTCAGGATCCCGGAGCCCCCTGTTCCGGATGGCACGCTGGTTTCGGAAGGCCTGACCCGCGCCGAGCGCACGGGTGCGCGCAAATGGGGGATGGCGGTCTTCGGACTATTGGTGATCGCGGCCGGCGCGGCCATGTTGAACTGGGTTTTCAAAGGGCTAAAAAAACGGCCAGCCACCCGCTAGCCGGCGCCAGTTTTGGGATAATGGATAAGAGCACTGTTTGGTACATATTCCCAATCCCACAGGCAAATGGATGGCCAGCCGAAGGAACTTACTGAGAGCCGGTCTGGCGCTGGGTGCGGCCTCTTTGGGCCTGTACACCTGGCGGATTGAGCCACATTGGCTGGAGATTGTTCAACGACCGTTGCCCATTGCCAGACTGCCCGATTCCCTTGCTGGCAAGCGGCTGGTGCAGATCAGCGACCTGCACATCGGCCCCCAGGTGGATGATGACTACCTGATCAACACCTTCGAGCGGGTACGGCGGATGGCACCCGAGATCGTGGTGTACACCGGCGACTTCATCAGCCGGAAAAACGAGGTGGACGATCAGGCCAAGCGGGTATTTTCCCATTGCGCGCTGGGCAGCCTGGGCACCTTTGGCGTGCTGGGCAACCATGACTACGGCTTGGACTTCCACAACCAGAATGTGGCAAGTGAAGTGGCCGCTTTGGCCACCGACAGCGGTATCACCCTGTTGCGGAACCAGGTGACCGAGGTCGCCGGACTGCAAGTGTGCGGAATGGAGGATCTGTGGGGTGGCAATTTCGACATGGCCGGCCTGCGCTTGTTGCGGCCGGATAAACCGTCATTGGTGCTGAGCCACAACCCCGACTCGGCGGACAGGCCCGGCTGGGATGATTTTGGAGGCTGGATCCTGTGCGGCCACACACATGGCGGCCAGTGCAAGCCCCCGTTCCTGCCTCCGCCACTATTGCCGGTGAACAACAGGCGCTACACCGCCGGTGTGTTTGACCTGGATGGCGGGCGGAAACTATACATCAACCGCGGCGTGGGCTACCTGTTCCGCGTGCGGTTCAATGTGCGACCGGAGGTGACGGTGTTTGAGATGGTGGCGGGGTGATTACGGTTGTCCAGTTCACGGCCAGATGAAAAGTTGTGCCACGGCCAATTGAAAGGTTTTGGTTCGGCCATTTGAAACCTTTGGGCGGGCCAAAGGGACAAGTTATCCTCACAACTCATTCATTTATATGGACTTAGATTGAGCCCAGGGGATTGTGCCTTCCGGCTGGTCTTTTATCCGAAGCCCCTTTCTGGAGAACTTTCCATGAGCTGCATCCGCAATCCAGTTGGGTGGTTCGAGATTTATGTGCAGGACATGCCGCGGGCGCGGGCCTTCTATGAGGCGGTGCTGGGCGTCACCCTTGAAAAGCTGGGCATGGAAAACCCGGAGTTGTGGGCCTTTCCGGCCAAGCCCGACCAGTTCGGCTGCGGCGGGGCGCTGGTGCATATGCCGGGTATGCCCTCGGGCGGCAACAGCACGCTGGTGTACTTTTCCTGCACCGATTGCGCCATTGAGGCAGAAAAGGCCGCCCAAGCGGGCGGGAAGGTGGTTCAGCCCAAGTTTTCCGTGGGACAGTACGGCTTTGTGGCCTTGGTGCAGGACACCGAGGGTAACATCGTGGGCCTGCACTCGATGGCCTGACCCACGGCCATGAAAAAAGCCCCTCGGTTTGACCCGAGGGGCTTTTAAGTTGCGGCGGCAGGATTTGAACCTACGACCTCCAGGTTATGAGCCTGGCGAGCTACCACTGCTCCACGCCGCGATCCGGTGCATTTGCTGCACACCCGAATAGTACCACCGCTTTTATGATCTGACAACCGCCCGGCCAGATTTTCCCGGGTTTTTCCGGTTTTTCCGGCCTTTAATTGCCATATCGGGACAGGCCTTCCCTTGGAAATGGGGCCTCCGTGCGCCATGCTGGAAATTCAAGCTCTTCCAGTCGTTGGGATGCGCCGTGCCCGTTCGAATTCCAGCCCCTGCCAACCAGAAACGCCAATGGCGGCCGCGCATGTGGCATGGCAGCCACGCTTTCGCGTGGTGGCGGATGCTGGCCAAAAACGGGCTGTCCATCCATCCGAAGTATTACGGCATCTCCCTGGTGACGACAGTCACCACCGCCATCCACGCGACCCTGCGCATGGCGCAGCAAGCCTCAGGGGCTTCCGAGGCTGCCCGCACGCCCCTTGCCCATGACCCGCTTTTCATCATCGGCCACTGGCGGACGGGTACCACGCTGCTGCATGAGTTGTTCATCGAGGACGACCGTCACAGCTACCCCACCACCTACCGGTGCATGGATCCTAATCATTTCCTGCTGACCGAAGGCCTGTTCAAACCGTATCTGGGCTTCATGCTTCCCAGCCAGCGGCCGATGGACGCGATGGCCACCGGCTGGGAAAAGCCGCAGGAGGACGAGTTCGCCCTGGCGATGCTGGGAGCGCCCTCGCCGTACTGGAGCATCGCGTTCCCCAACCTGCAGCCGCAGGACACCCTGGCCTACGAGGTGGAACACCTGCCGGAAGCTGAGCGGTCGCGGTGGGAGCGGGTGTTTGTGACGTTTTTGAGGGAATGCGCCTGGGCCGCACCGCCGAGGGACCGGCGCATGGTGCTGAAAAGCCCCACCCATACCTGGCGCATTCCCACGCTGCTGAAGCTTTTTCCCAGGGCCAAATTTGTCCATATCGTGCGTGACCCGTATGTGGTTTTCCCCTCCACGGTGAACCTGTGGCGCAGCCTGCAGCAAACCCACGGCATGCAGATTCCAAGGCTGGAGGCCCTGGAGGAGCATGTGTTTGGCACCTTCACCTGGATGTACAAACGGCTGGAAGCCACCCGGGGGTTGGTGCCCAAGGGGCAGTGGGCCGAGGTGCGCTACGAGGACTTGACCGAAAACCCGCTGGCCCAGATGGAACGGCTGTACGGGGAGCTGGAACTGGGCGGCTTTGATTCGGCCCAACCCCGGATCAGCGCCTACCTGGAGCAGCAGAAGGGCTATGAAACCAACAAGTTCAAGCCGCTTCCGCCCGATGTGGAGTCGGACATCACCCGGCGTTGGGGCGAAGTGATCGACCGCTTCGGTTACAGCCGGCGTGGTCAAAACAGGACCGCCCCCTAAAAAAGCCTGTATTAATAGCATCAATCCAATGCTGTTTCAGGGCGAAGCGGCTGGATGAGGCATTGCCAACCCGCGAGAACACGCGGGGCAGGAGGGGAACATGGCCGTGACAGTGACATTCAAGGGTGGACCGGTTCAATTGGCTGGCAAGCAGTTGTCCGTTGGGGACAAGGCGCCTGATTTCAAGTGTCTGGCTGCTGGCCTGGCTGCCAAGGGCCTGTCGGACACAGGCGCCAAGGCGCGGCTTTTCAGCGTGGTCCCCAGCCTGGACACACCGGTGTGCAGCGTTCAGACCAAAAAATTCGCCGAGGAAGTGAGCGCCCTGGGCGACAAAGTGGCCTGTTACACCGTCAGCCTGGACCTTCCTTTCGCCCAGGGACGTTTCTGCACAGCTGAAAACATTACCAGCATGCAGAATCTATCTGATGTGCATGACCACTCTTTTGGAAAAAACTATGGTGTTTTGATTGAAAGCCTTCCATTGAAGCTGCTTGCTCGAGCAGTGTTTGTGGTGGACAAAAACGGTGTGATCACCCACGCCGAGTACGTTCCTGAAGTGACCACGGCCCCCAACTATGATGCCGCCTTGGCAGCCCTGAAGGCTGCAGCGGCTGCCTAGTTTTAATAGTTTGGTGAAATTAGGAAATTAATAAGGCTGAAGAATGGGCAGGTTGGGCCGATTAAGCCGAACCTGCCTGCTCTACCGAGCTAGCAATCGCCAGAAAACCCAAGATTTCCTCAAGGCTGATTGCAAACCCCAAGCGTATGATTCTACCGTGAAGGGGTTGCCGGGCCCCTTGGTGCCTCTCAGTTTGAGGCGCTGTTGTTTGGGTCCTGTGAATCATTCGGTCACGCGATTGGCTCCCGTTTGGGAGCCTTTGCACCGATTTATTCGCACGCGGTGGAGATAACAACATGATCCGGAAGCATGCCGTGCGCAAGGCATTGATCGCCAGCTTTTGCCTGGCGGGTTGGGTGGCCATGGGGTCAACCGCCAGCGCCGCCTGGAACAATGTGTTTCAGGTGACCTGCAACACTTGCAACACCCGCACCAACACCTCGTACTACTCGCCTCCGCCGGCAGCCCCTGTGGCAGCCGCCCCGGCCCCCTGCAACACGCAGCAGTGCAACACGAGCTATGTGCAGCGGAGCTACTACGAGCCCGTCACCTCGTACGAGCGGAAAAGCTACTACGAGGCGGTGACCAGCTACCGCACCAGCTATTACTACGAGCCAGTCACCACCACCCGGACCAGCTACTATTTCGACCCCTGCTCCTGCAGCTACAAGCCACAGTGCCAGCAGGAGGTGAGCTACTCGCTGAAAACCCAGCAGTGCCCCCAGACCAACTATGTGGAGCGCACCTACTACCAGCCGGTGACCAGCTACCGCCAAGCCTACTACTACCAGCCTGTGACCCAGTGCTGCACCACGACCGTGGGTGATCCAGTAGCGGCTCCCGGTGGCGCTCCGATGGTTGTGCCGGGTGTTTCTCCGGCTCCGGCCGCGGCTCCCTCCACCATGGCCCCCGCCACGGTCAGCCCAGCACCGGCACCTGTCGGTTTGCCCAGCACCAGCCAGCCGCCGATGGCCAATCCCGTTCCCTCAACCCCTGGTGTGGGTGAGCAGCGGACCCCGGGCGTCTCCTACAACCCGATGGCGACCCCGCTCACGCCGGCCCCTTTGGCTCCCGTGAAGCCTGCCGCCATCCGTCCCGACCGCCTGACCTCACTTCCCGGCGCAGCAGGCAACCCGCTGCGTGGTCAGGTGTTGGGTTTGAACACTCAGCCTGTTTCCAACGCCCAGGTGACCTTCGTTTCGGCAGACAACGCTGGTTTGAGCCTGGTGGCCCAATCGGATAACTTTGGCCGTTTCCAAGCCGACCTGCCTTCCGGGGTTTACCAAGTTTACCTGCGCGGGTCGCAAAATGGTGGTCAGCAGCTGGCCCAAACCGTCCGTGTGACGGGCAGCAACGACATCCTGCGGTTGGTGAACCGCTAATCGGGCCCTTCTGAAACGGTTGACCCGAGGCCTATCAAGGTTTTGCCAACTCTAGCGGTTGGTGGGTGGAGTCAGAGAAAATCAGGTTAAGAAAGATTCCGGCGGGGCATTTGGCCTCGCCGGAATCTTCTTTTTTGGGTTATGATTGCGGTTCACCGGGCGCGGCGTTTCCGCGCGTTTCCCTTTTCCCGAGGGGCCAAGGCCTCACCGGAGGGGATTTTCATTGCACCATTTGGCGCCGGAAAGCCCGGCGATTGAGACTCATGGCCGCTCAGAAACTCGACCGCGTCCGGAATATCGGCATCATCGCGCACGTGGATGCCGGCAAGACCACCACCACGGAGCGGATTCTTTACTTCTCGGGCACGAAGCACAAAGTGGGCGATGTCGACACCGGTGACACGACCACCGACTTCGATCCGCTGGAGCGGGCCAAGGGCATCACGATCAACTCCGCCGCGGTCTCGATCGACTGGGGCGAGAACGCCATCAATATCATCGACACCCCCGGCCACGTGGACTTCACCGCCGAGGTGGAGCGTTCGCTGCGCGTGCTGGACGGGGCGGTGGGCGTGTTCTGCGCGGTGGGCGGCGTGGAAGTGCAATCCGAGACCGTGTGGTTCCAGGCCAACAAGTACAAGGTGCCGCGCATCGCGTATGTGAACAAGCTGGACCGTACCGGCGCCGACTTCTACGGCTGCGTGCAACAGATGCGCGAAAAGCTGATGGCGAAACCGGCGATCCTGTCGATCCCCGTGGGGGCCTACACCGACTTCCAGGGGATCATCGACCTGATCCGGATGAAATTCATCACCCGCGATCCCGCCGACAAAAAGAACATCGCCTATCTGGTGGGTGAGATTCCCGACAGCCACAAGGCGGAAGCCGCCCAGCGCCGCGAGGAACTCCTGGAGATGGCCTCGCTGGCCTGCGACGAGCTGGCGGAGATGATCCTGGAAGGCAAGGAAGTCTCCGAGGAGAAGCTGAAGGGGGCGATCCGCGCCGGAACCCTGAAGATGCTGTTCACCCCCGTGTGCTGCGGGTCCAGCAAGAACTTCCACGGCGTGCAGCAACTGCTCGACCATGTGATTGACATCCTTCCCTCGCCGATCGATCGTCCCCCGGTGGAGGGGATCATGCCGAAGACCAAGGAAAAGGTGATCCGCAAACCCGATCCCAAGGAGTCCTTCGCCGGCCTGGCGTTCAAGACCGTGGCCGAGCCGACGGGCGACCTGGTGTATGTGCGCGTGTACTCGGGCGAATTGCGCGCCGGCGACACGGTCAACAACACGACCAACGGCCGTTCGGAGCGCATCGGCCGCATGTACCGCATGATGGGCAACCGTCGCGAGGAGATGGAGGTCGCGGGCCCCGGCGACATCATGGCCGTCATCGGCCTGAAGAACACCTTCACCGGCAACACCCTGTGCAGCACCGACGCCTCGGTGGCGCTGGAGTCGATCACCTTCCCGAAGCCCGTGATCAGCGTCGCGGTGGTGCCCGACAAGGCGAACGACGAGACCAAGCTGGGCGACGCGCTGCAGCGTTTGCTGCGTGACGACCCGACGATCAAGGCCCACACGGATCCGGAGACCAAGCAGCTGATCCTGTCGGGCATGGGCGAGCTGCACCTGGAAGTCTCGGTGGACAAGCTGCACCGTTTCCCCGGTGTGAAGGTCGCGACGGGCAAGCCGATGGTGGCCTACCGGCAAACGATCGCCCGGCCGATCACCCAGGAAACCCGCTACATCAAGCAGACGGGTGGGCGCGGCAAATTCGCCGTGGTGGTGGTTGAGTACAAGCCGCTGAACAAGGACGAGCAGGACGCGTGGGCGAAGAAGATGGAGGAGGAAGGCGAGCAGCCCGATCCCAACAACATCTACTTCCACGACAAGATCTTCGGCGGCGTGGTTCCCAAGGAATACATCAAGCCGACCGAGGAAGGCATCCGCGACGCCGCCATCAAGGGCGCCAAATACGGCTTCCCCTGCGTGGACATCGAGGCCTGCCTGGTGGACGGCAAGATTCACCCGGTGGACAGCTCGCAAGACGCCTTCAAGCTGGCCGGCTGGGAGAACTTCCGCGACGCGCAGCAGTCGGCGGGCATCATTCTGCTTGAGCCCATCATGAAGGTGGCCGTGGTGGCCCCCGAGAAGTACATGGGTTCGCTGACCGGCGACCTGTCCCGCCGCCGCGGCATCATCCAGGACACCATCACCGCCAACGGTCGCGTGACGATCATGGCCCAGGTGCCCCTGGCCGAACTGTTCGGCTACACCACCGACATCCGCGGCTCAACCAGCGGCACGGCCTCCTTCACCATGGAGCCCAGCCACTACGCCGAGGTGAAGGAAGAGCTGGCCGACCTGCCCAACCTGAAGAAGTAAGGCGGATCAGGAACCAATCAGCGAGCCGGCGGGTCCAATCGATGGGTCCGCCGGTTTTTTTCATCCCAACGGCTTTCCCGGAGATTGGCCATGCGCAGACTGGTCACCCTTGCCCTTCCGGCCCTGTTACTGGCCGGCATCACCCTTTTGGCGCGCGCTGAGGAGAACCCCGGCCGGGAAAAACTGCAGGAATTGCAGGATTTCATCGGCACCTGGGAGGCCAACGGCGGGCCCGACGGCAAGAAGGGCAGCCTGAAGGGGAACTGGAAGGAGACCCTCCAGTGGAGCTGGCGTTTCAAGGGAGAGGACGCCTGGCTGAACCTGGAAGTGAAGGGTGGCAAGGTGCTGGAAAGTGGCGACCTGCGATGGGACGCCGCCAAGAAGGCCTATGTGCTGACCGCCAAACTGCCCGGAGGGAAAACCCAGACCTTCGAGGGCACCTTCAAGAAAGACATCCTGACTTTGGAGCACCTGGACAAGGGCACCAATGAACGGACCCAGATCACCATGAACACCGCCGCCGAGGGGGTGCGGATGATCTACCGGGTGAAGAAGGCCACCGGGGGTGGCAAGCTTTTCGCCCCATTGTGGCTGGTGCAGGCCAATCGCGAGGGGGAAAGCCTAGCAGCCAAGGACTCCAAGCAGGTGTGCGTGGTTTCGGGCGGGGCGGGCACCATGCCGGTCAGCCACAAGGGCGAGACCTTCTATGTCTGCTGCTCGGGCTGCCGCGACGCCTTCAACGAGAACCCCGAAAAGTACATCAAGGAATTCAAGGCGAAGAAGAAGTAGTGCCGGGCCGGCTTTTCCAGCGGTACGCGGGCATCGACTATTCCGGAGCCGGCACCCCGGAAACCGCGCTGACCGGCCTGCGGGTCTATATGGCGGAGGCGGGTGGCGAGCCGGTTGAGATCCGCCCCGAGGCGGACAGGCGCCGGCACTGGTCGCGGCGGAGGCTCCATCTGTGGCTGGCAGACCTGCTGGCCGAGGGCAAACCCACCCTGGTGGGCCTGGACCACGGCTTGTCTTTCCCCGATGGCTATTTCGAGCGCCACCATCTGGCGAGAGACTGGCGTTCTTTTGTTGCAGATTTCATGGCCCACTGGCCCACCCACAAGCCCGGCGTGACAGTGCGGCAAGCGCGTGACGGGTTGGTGGGAACGGCAAACCTAAGAACGGGAGACGCGCGCTGGCGACGCGTCTGCGAACAACGGTCGCGGGCCAAATCGGTCTTTCATTTCGATGTGCCAGGCAGCGTGGCGAGCAGCACCCATGCCGGTCTGGGGTGGATCGGCAAGCTCCTGGAGCAGCCGGGGAATCCAGCGCATTTCTGGCCGTTTGATGGCTGGAAACCGCCACGCGGGCGGGCAGTCGTGGTGGAAGGGTATCCATCGCTATGCAGCGGTTATTACACGCCGGAGGACCGGACCCCGGACCAGAACGACGCATATTGTCTGGCCCGGTGGTTTGAAGAACTGGATGGCCGGGGGGAACTGGCCGCCTTGTTCCAACCGGAAATGACTCCGGAAGAAAGAAGGCGGGCCGGCTGGGAAGGGTGGATCCTGGGGGTGACCTGACGGCCCTCCCGAGGAATCAGGACCCGTGGTAGTCGATCTCTTCCATCAGCAGCGCGTGCTTGTTGATGAAGTCGCGGCGGGGTTCGACCTTGTCGCCCATCAGCGTGCGGAACATCTCGTCGGCCTCGGCGGCGTCCTCGAGTTTCACCTGCATGAGGGTGCGCTTGGCGGGATCGAGCGTGGTTTCCCACAACTCGTCGGGGTCCATCTCGCCCAGCCCCTTGAACCGGGTGATCGTCATGCCCTTCTCGCCCATGCGCCGGATCTCCTGGACCAGATCGCGCAGCGTGACGAGGGGTTTGCGGTTGTCGCCCGAGATCAGCACGAGCCGCGGCGGCGGTTCGCGGCCCGCCACGCTGGCGGGGGGAACCAGGTCGGCGGGCTCGAGGTCGTAGGGCCCGAACTGGCCGAGGGCCTTGTTGATGTCGTGCACCTCGTGGATTTCCTGGCAGTAGAAGATGTCGGCGCCGCTCGAGCCGGCGTCGCCCACCACCAGTTCCCGGCCCAGCTTCTTCTGCATCTCCTCGCGCCAGGCGGCGGCCTGGGCGCGGCTGTGCAGCCAGTTCTCCTGTCCGGCGGCCACCGCCTTGAAGGCGGGCAGGCCGTCGCCGGTGAGCTTTGCCAGGAAGGCGCCCAGATTGAGGCCGCGTTTCTCGAGCAGTTGGAGTGATTCCTCCAGCTTGGAGGCGAACTTCATCAGCCCGGCCAGCTTGTCCCGGGCGATTTCGGTGGGCATGCCGCCCTTCTTGGGGTGCACCTCGAGGACCGCGTCCTTCAGGCCGCGCTCCAGCAGTTCGGTGGCCATCTCCTCGCGGGTGGCGACGAACCGCACATTCTTCTTCTGCGTCACCTTGTACAGCGGCGGCCGGGCCACATAGATGTGGCCCTGCGCCACCAGGTGGCTCATCTGGCGGTAGAAGAAGGTGAGCAGCAGCGTGCGGATGTGCTGACCGTCGACATCGGCGTCGGTCATGATGATGACGCGGTTGTAGCGCAGCCGCTCCTTGACGGCGGGGTAATCGGCCTCGTTGCCGATGTCGATGCCGATGGCGGATATCAGCGAGCTGATTTCATTGTTGTTGATGAGGTTCTCGAGGCGGGCCTTCTCGACATTGAGCGGCTTGCCGCGCAGGGGCAGGACCGCCTGCACGCGGCGGTCGCGGCCGGCCTCGGCCGAGCCACCCGCCGAGTCGCCCTCCACGAGGAACAGCTCGCTCTCGCCGGGGTCGCGGCTGGTGCAGTCGAACAGCTTGCCAGGCAGGCTGCCCCCACCCAGGATGCTGCGGCGCTCCTTCAGCGCCTTGCGGGCGCGGGCGGCGGCCTCGCGGGCCTCGGCCGCCAGCATCACCTTCTTCATGATGCGCTGGGCGTCCTTGGGGTGCTCCTCGAGGAACTTGGAGATCTCGTCGACCAGGGCGCGCTCGACGGCGCTCTCGACATCGGCGTTCAGCAGGCGGATCTTGTTCTGGGCCTCGAACTGGGGCTCGGGATGGCCGATGGAGATGACGGCGGTGACGCCCTCGCGGAAGTCCTCGCCCGTCGGTTTCACATTCTTGAACAGCTCCTCCTTATCGCCGTATTTGGAGAGGCTGCGGGTGATGGCGGTGCGGAAGCCGGTGAGGTGCGTGCCGCCGACCGGGTTGTGGGCGTTGTTGGCGTAGCAGCGGACGCGCTCATCGTCGCTGGTGGTGAACTGGATGGCGACCTCGACCTTGATGTGGTCCATCATGCGGTTGACATAGATGGGCTGGTGGATGGCCTCCTCGGACCGGTTGAGCCAGACGACATACTCGGAGACGCCGCCGTCGTAGTGATAGACCTCCTCGCGGCCGGAGCGCAGGTCCTTCAACTGGAACTCGAGGCCGCGGTTGAGGAAAGCCAACTCGCGCAGGCGGTTTTCCATGGTGTCAAAATCGAACTTCAGGTCGCCGAAGATCTCGGAGTCGGGCATGAAGTGCACCTGGGTGCCGTTGCCCTTGGCCGGCCCGATGTCCTGCACCTCGGTGACGGCCACGCCCTTCTCGTAGCGCTGCTGGTGGGCGCGTCCCTCGCGGCGGACGGTGGCGACGGTCCAGCGGGACAACGCTGTCACCGCCTTGGCGCCCATGCCGTGGAGGCCGGCGGAGGTCTTGTAGGTGCTCTTGTCGAACTTGGCGCCGGCACCCACGGTGGTCATGACCACCTCGAGTGTGGGCTTGCCCGCCTGCGGGTGCATGTCGACGGGGATGCCGCGGCCGTCGTCGCGCACGAGGATGGAGTTGTCCACATCGATCTGCACCACCACCACCTTGCAGTGGCCGGCGAGGTGCTCGTCCACGGCGTTGTAGACCAGCTCGTAGACGAGGTGGTGCAGGCCGCTGGTGGAGATGTCGCCGATGTACATGCCGGGACGGCGGCGGATGTGGTCGGCGTCGCGCAACACCTGCACGCTTCCCGCGCCGTAATCGCCCGAGACATGGTTGGGGTCGATCTCGGGGGTGTTCTCGCCGTTGGCTGGCTGGTCGGTCATGGTCCTATCCTTCCGTGTTTGCTTTCCCGTGTTCCGCTCTTGTCCGTCAGCGCGTCAGCCTTTCCCGCCCGGCGGGCCCTTTTTGGCCGCCGGCGCCTCCGCGAGATTCTTGAACCGCACCTTCCTGATCTCGGGCACCGGGTGGACACTCCTCAGGGCCTGCAGCAGGGCCGCCTGATGGAAGCCAGACAACTCGGCCAGCGCCGCGGACCCCCGCACCCACAACTCCAAAGTCCCCTTCACCAGTCGGCCCGGGCTGACCAGGGGCAACATGGGCTGTCCCGCGGTCTGCGCCACGGCGGTCCTCACCGCCTCCTCCAGCGCCGAGCGCTCCGTCCGCCTGCCCCAACCGCGCGCCACGAACAACTGGGCCAGCACTTCCGCCAGGGACTCAGGCCCCGGATGGGGTTTCTCGATGCGGATCGGATTCCGTTGCATCAGTCTCCTCGCGGTCGCGGGCCCGCCGAAAGTCCGGTCAAGTGAGCGGCATGATCAGGTACTGGTACTCGTCACCGGCGCGCAACAGCGCCGGGTGCGAACCGCTGACCAATTCGATCTCCAAGGCTGTGTCGGGTGGGAACTGCTTGAGCATGTCGAGCAGGTAGACCGGGTTGAAGAAGGTCTCGATGGGTGAGCCGGAATACTCGAGCGGCAGCTCCACGCGGCTGCGGCCGGAGTTTGAATTGCGGGCTGAAAGCGTCAACAGACCGGCGGTGAATTTGAGGCAGAGCCTGCGGGTCTCGTCGTCGATCATGATGGCGGCCTGACGGATGGCCGAGGCGAAAGCGCCTGCATGCAGCGGGATGCGGGCCTTGACATCCTCCCTCTTGGGCAGCACCGCCTTGTAGTCGGGGAAGCGCCCCTCCACCAGCAGGGTGGTCAGCGTGACGCGGCCGGTGCGGAAGGCGGCCTGGCGGGGCTCCAGGGCCACCTGCACCTCTTCCTCATCGTCGGGCAGGCAACGCTCCAGCGTGTTCATCGCCTTGGATGGGACGACCACACTTTGGGCCTTCCCTTTGTTCATTTTGGGGCCGGTGGTCATGGCGAGGCGGCGACCATCGGTGGCCACCAGGCGGACGGCGCCCTCGGCAGTGGTTTCCCACAGCAGGCCGGTCATGGTGTAACGGGCCACCTCGGTGGCGCAGGCGAAGGCGGTGCGGCGGATCATTTCCTTCAGCGGACCGGCGATGATCTCGGCGGCGTTGTCCCAGGGCAACTCGGCGGGGTCGGGAAACTGCGAGGCATCCTCCACCGGCATCTCGTACTCGAGACTGCCGCCGCGCAGCACCACCTCCTGGCCGCTGACCTCCAGCTCCATCTCGGCAACCTTGGCCTCGCGGAGGATCTGGATGACCCTGGTGGCCGGCAGTAGCGCCACGCCGGGGGACTCGACAGTCACCCCCGCCACCTCGACCCTGAGACCAAGTTCCAAGTCGGTCGCAAAGAGGGTGGCCTGGCCGGGTTCGGCAGTGAATTTGAGGTTCTTCAGAACCGGCTTGATGTCGCGTGTGGGCAACACCATGGAAGCCAACTGGCAAGCTTGCAACAGCCCCTCGCGCTGGCAAATCACTTTCATGCGCCGTGTGCTCCGCTTCTCAAGAAGTGCTTCCGGGAACTGTTCCTGACCGTCCGGGTGGATACTCTTCTTCTTTCCTTTTTATTTAAATCTTGGTGATGATTATTCTAGCAGATCCCACCCCCTGAACCTAGGGCTGTGAACCAGTCCTAAGTGTTTGTGAAAAAACAATTTACAAACCGACAACTGACCGGGGAAAAGCTGATGGTTGGCTGAAGGTTCGAGACGGTTGCCGAAGGTTGTTGTCGGGTGCCAGGCAACGCCTTGAGACCTGCCTTCACCAACCGACAGAAACCGACACCCGTCAGACAGGTTTTCCCCTTAGGTGGCTTGGGGACTTTTGGCTTTTTGCAGGGACATCCATTCTTCCGGTGTGTCGCAATCGCGCCAGACCCAATCCTGATCTGACACCTCAAAATAGCGCATGGTTTCGCCCTGAAGCAGTCCATCCGCCCGGGCCACTCCCTGATTCAGCAAATGGTGGGCTTTTTGGTGCCAAGATGTGGGGAAAACGCCCAGTAGGGGATTGGCCCTGGACCCTTGCCGGATGATCGTCGGGCATGGGGCCGGAACTGCAAACGCATAATCCATCAGGGCTGCCACAGCCTGGGCTGTCAACCGGGGCAAATCGCACGGGACAACGACGGCCCAGTCAGACCAAGGGGCGAGGCAACGCAGCCCGGATTCGATGCCGGCCAAGGGACCAGAATATAGTTCATTATCTAAAGATAAAATAAATTTTTCTTTGTTATCTTTAAGGTTCGGAAGAGGAACCTGTCGGTTGGCAGCCACTGCCAATGGGCAACAACCGGATGTCTTTAAATGGTGTAAAGTATTTTCCAGCAAAGAGTTGGATTCAAATATCAGCCAAGATTTGGGTTGGCCCATACGCCGGCTGGAGCCGCCGCAGAGGACCAAACCCGAACAATTTGGGCCTGACCGGTTGGTCACAGAGTTGGGCCGCCCCAAAGTGTGAGGGGGATAGCGCGCAGGGTTTGTTCCCCTTCGGTTTTGGCCAGTACGGGTGGGTTGTTGCCCACCTGCCAAACCATGGCGGTGCTGCGATTGTTGCGCTGGATCGCCTCGGAGATAGCGCGGGATTCCCCCATTTTGGCGACATAGTCGACAATGCTGCTTTGGGTGGAGAATTCAGGACGCAACATCTTGCTGCCGGCCATGTTGCAATCAGGAACCGACACGCCCACGGTGTAGAGCTGATCGCCTGTGGATTTGGGGGCGGGCTTGTCGCCGGGCTTGGGGTCTTTGGTGGCCTTTTCGGGATCGTAGCCGGGCCGGATGGAGGCCAGTTGGCGCTTGGCGGATGATTTGGCGTCGTTATCCTTGGCGCCGTAGAGGAACATCATCTGCGTGCGGTTTTTGCCATGTTTGCTGGACGTGATTTCGGCCAACCAGCGCTGGGCCGGGGCATTGAGGCCGCCAATGGAGGGTTTATAGCCCAACCAGATACCGGCCATGAGGTCGAGGCCCTCCACCGGGTAGGTTTTCGTGATGCGGTCGTTCTGGGTGATGCGGGGGCGGAAAACATTGCCGCGGATGATGGGTCCGCTGCTGGTGATTTCGACGCGTTTCAGGCTGTATTGGCTGGCCATCCAGAGGGACGCGAGGGCGCAGGCTTCGCCTTCGGCGACGACATAGAGGCTGGAGGAATTGCAATCGCCCCGATCGTTGCGCTCATCGAGGAAGACCTTCGCGGCGGCGATGTCGTTCACCAAGGCCCAGAGGTATTTGGGCGGGAAATAGGAGGCGCTGATATTGGCAGGCCGGCGCATGGCCAGCGACTGCCCCAGCAGCTTGTTATGCGGATGGCCTGGCAACCCCGTAAGGGGGTCGTCCACGAGGTTCCAGAAGTCGGGCGAGACGGAGGTGCTGTTGCCGTAGCCGCGGAAATCGAACAACAGCGAGGAATGGCCCTTTTTGGCCAATTCCTCAGCCAGGGGCGCGAAATTAGCCTGGGTGGAAGTGTTGGCCTTCAATTGGGGCTGGTGCAAAAACAGGAAAGTACTGCCCTTTTTCCCCATGTTGCCCGGGTAGAAAGACCCTTCGAGGGTGACGCCATCGCAGGTGGAGAATTTCACGCGGTCGGGCTTGGCGTCCTGAGCGCGGGTGACGCCGGTGGCCAGTGAGGGGCCCAGCAATCCCAGAGAGGCGAAGGTCTGCAGGTGTTGGCGACGGTCCATAGGCGGAACTCCCCGGACCGGCTCCCGTGAGGGGGAGAGGTCCGAGCCTATTCTAACCCCAAATGGCGCGGGAAAAATCAGCTATTTTCAGACGGGGGCCAAAGATCCTAGCGCATAGTTCCGCTTGCCCTTGCGGAGCAGGATATGCCGGCCGAAAAGCAGGTCGGCCGGGGAGAGAAGCCGTTGGGCCTGATCGCGCGGGATAGTCTGATTGTTCACCGCCACGCCGCCCCCCTCGATATCCTTGCGGGCTTGCCCCTTGCTGCCGGAAAGGCCCGCGGTGACGAGGGCCTCCACCAACGGGATTCCCGGTTCCAGGGATGGCAAGTTGAAGGCCGGGATTTCCCCCGCAAGATCGGCAAAAGTCGCCTCGGACAAGCCTTCCAGTCCGCCGCCAAAGAGCACCTTGGTGGCCTTTTCGGCCTCCAGGCGTGCCGGTTCGCCGTGCAGCAGGTCGGTCATGGCCCGGGCCAGGGCGGTGTGGGCCTCGCGCCCCTCGGGCCGGGTGGTGTGGGCGGTTTCCAGGGCCTCGATTTCGGCTTTGGGCAGGAAGGTGAACATCTTCAGGAACTTGATGACATCGCGGTCATCGACGCGGATCCAGAACTGGTAGAAGCGATAGATGCTGGTGCGTTTGGGGTCGAGCCAGACGGCGCCCGCGACGGTTTTGCCGAATTTGCTGCCATCGGCATTGGTGAGCAGGGGCAGCGTGAGGCCGTAAGCGTCGCCGGCGCCTTTTTTGCGGATCAGGTCGATGCCGGCGGTGATGTTGCCCCACTGGTCGCTGCCGCCGATCTGGAGGACGCAGTTGTTGTGGGCGCGCAGGTGATAGAAGTCGTAGGCCTGGAGCAGCATGTAGGAGAATTCGGTGTAGCTGATGCCTGTCTCGCGGTCTTCAAGGCGGGCGCGCACACTTTCCTTGGCCAGCATCTGGTTGACGCTGAACAGCTTGCCGACATCGCGCAGGAAGGTGAGGTAGGAGAACGGTGAGATCCAGGCGTGGTTATCGAGGAGCAGGGCGGGGTGGTCGCCGGAGAAATCGAGCAGTTTGCCCAGTTGGGCGCGCACGCCGGCAACATTTTTGGCCAGGGTTTCGGAATCGAGGAGGGAGCGTTCGGCGGATTTGCCGGAGGGGTCGCCGATCATGCCGGTGGCGCCGCCCGCCAGGGCGATGGGCTGGTGGCCGGCCAGCTGGAACCGGCGCAGGGTGATCAGGGGGATCAGGCTGCCCACATGCAGGCTGTCGGCGGTGGGGTCGAACCCGCAGTAAAGGGTGATAGGCCCCTGGGCCAGGCGATCCGCCAGCTCGACCGGGTGCGTGGAATCGGCGATCAGGCCACGCCAGGCCAGTTCGTCCAAAAGTCTTTCAGCCACGGAGATCCCATCCCTTCCCTGCCGCCCCGGGGTGGGGGCGCATTGCCTTGGCGGGCGCCAAGCCTAAGAAAAACCTTGGAAAATTAAGCTATCACCAACCCCGCAAGGACCGCCATACCTATGGACCTGGCCAGTCGCATCCGCGACATCCCTGATTTCCCGAAGCCTGGCATCCTGTTCAAGGATATTTCACCGCTTTTGGGGGATCCGGCGGCCTTGCGGCATTGCTGCGAGCGGATGGCGGAGCCATTCCGGAAAACCGGCCAGACGGTGGATGCTGTGGCGGCTGCCGAGGCTCGGGGGTTCATTTTCGCCGCCCCGGTGGCCCTGTTGCTGGACAAGCCGCTGGTTTTGCTGCGAAAGCCCAACAAGCTGCCCCATACCACCCACGCGGTGAAATATGACCTGGAATACGGCCAGGCCGAGCTTCACATGCATACCGATTCGTTGTCCCCCGGTCAGCGGGTGCTGCTGATCGATGATGTGCTGGCCACGGGGGGCACCATGGCCGCGGCGGCCGAGCTGGTTGGGCGCGCGGGGGCCACGGTGGCAGCGTATTCGTTCGTGATCGAGCTGTCGTTTTTGGAAGGTCGCCGGCGCCTGCATGGACATCCGGTCCATAGTTTGCTGACCTATTAACAGGCTTGGGTTTTCCGTTTCCGGCGCCCGGGGCGGTTTGCCGGCGTTTTCACCCCCGTTTTGGAATGGTCATGAGTCAGTCTTCCGCGAAAAACGACACCGTGCTGAAACTGGGCTTGCCCGCGGGCAGCCTGCAGGAGGCCACCGGCGAGCTGTTCCGCAAGGCCGGCTACAAGGTGACCTTCGCCCAGCGCAGCTACTACCCCAACATCGACGACCCGGAGATCCAGTGCACGCTGCTGCGGGCGCAGGAGATGCCCCGCTATGTGCAGGACGGCGTTCTGGACTGCGGCCTGACCGGGCACGACTGGGTGCTGGAGAACGACGCCAAGGTGACCGAGCTGACCGAGCTGGTGTTCAGCAAGGTGAGCCGGCGGCCGGTGCGTTGGGTGCTGGCGGTGCCGGAGGATTCGCCCATCCGCGGGCCGAAGGATCTGGAAGGCAAGCGGATCGCCACCGAGGTGGTGAGCATCACCCGGCGTTACCTGGAGCGCCATGGCGTCAAGGCGCACGTGGAGTTCAGTTGGGGCGCCACCGAGGTGAAACCACCCCGTCTGGCAGACGCGATCGTGGAGGTGACGGAAACGGGCAGCTCGCTGCGGGCCAACAACCTGCGCATTGTCGATGAGCTGATGCAATCGACCACGCGCTTCATCGCCAACACCGAGGCGCTGAAGGACCCGTTCAAGAAGCGGAAGATGGACAACATCGTGATGATGCTGAAGGGCGCCATCGCCGCGGAGGGCAAGGTGGGCCTGATGATGAACGTGCCCAGGAAGAACCTGGATGGCGTGCTGAAGGTGCTGCCGGCGCTGCAGACGCCCACCATCAGCTCCATGTCCGATCCGGACTGGGTGGATGTGAACACCATCCTGTCGGAGGAAACGGTGCGCAACATCGTGCCGCAACTGCGCGAGGCCGGGGCGCGGGGTATCGTGGAATACCCGATCAACAAGATCATCGACTGAGTGAACGGAGGGTGGGGCCATGTGGAAGGGATTCTGCGCGCTGCTTCTTCTTTGCGGTTTTTCGGCAATCGGCCGGGCCCAAGAGCCGCTGGCGGGCCAATGGCGGGGCAACTGGACGAGCAACGCCAACGGCCACAGCGGGGCCCTGAATGCCCGCATCGAGCAGCAGGGCGGCAGCGTGGTGGTGCACTTCCGCGGCCGGTTCGCGAAGGTGGTGCCCTTCCTGTACAAGAGCCGTCTTGAAGTTGTTGCGGTGGATGAGAACGGGACGCACCTGCAGGGCAGCCAGCGGCTGCCGCTATTCGGCACCTTCAGCACCAGCGCCACGGTGAAGAACGGCCAGTTTCATGCGGTGTTCAATTCGGCGAAGGACAGCGGGACCTTCACGATGACGCGGGTGAAGTGACGCGCCAGATTTTTCAAATCTGAAGATAATCAAATTAAAAAGCTACTGCTTCTCCAGATCCACCGGGCGGGGCAGATCCTCGAGGCGGTCGATGGAGAAGAGCCTCAGGAAGGCGGGGGTGGTGCGGTAGGCGGTCTCGCGGGAGCCCTCGGCGCGGATGAGGCCCATGCGGGCCAGTTGGCGCAGGGGGCCGGAGGAGTCGCCGCCGCGCAGGGCGTCGATGTCGGCGCGCTTGACGGGCTGGCGGTAGGCCACCACCGCCAGCGTTTCAAGCAGAGAGCCTTCGAGCTTCAGGGTGGGGGCCTCGCCGCGCAGGCGGTCGGCCACGGCCCGGTGCGCCGGGCGCAGCATCATCTGCCAGCCTTTCTCCTGGCGGACGATGCGGTACGGGCGGTTCTGCGCCTGGTAACGCTCGTTCAAACGCTGGATATGGCGGGCGAAATCGGCGGGGCTTACGCCGGGAAGCGCCTCGGCCATACTGCCCTCGGACAGGGGCGGGCCACCCAGGAAAAGCACCGCCTCCACCAGCGCCATGGGGCTGGGGGGAATTTCCGAATCGGGCAGGTTGGTCTGTTCAGCCGGATGGGCCAGGGCGGGTTCCAGCAGCGAGACGGTGGGATCGGGTTCCCGGGTCAACTCTTGCGCCAAGGTGGGGTCGGCTTCGCCATCACTTTGCTCCAGCCCGGCGATGGAGTTCGCCAAGTCCATGGAGTTGAGCACATCCAGACTGTCGAGCCCGTCGGGCAGGGCCCAGGAGTCGAATCCATCCCCGCCCGGGCCCTCGGGGGTGCCGGATGAGGGGTTGGATTCATCCGGGGCGTTTTCAGCCATGGGGCAGCCCGAAGATGCCGGTGATGGCCGTGCCGGTCCACAGGATGCCAAACAGCACGGCCAGCTTCCTGTGCGCGGATTTCTTGCCGAAGCCTGTGTAGAGCATGATGGGCAGCAGCAGCGCCGAGGGGATAGCGAAGCAGAGGTGGATGCGCAGGCGGGTCAGCAGGTGGGGGTCTTGGCGGATCCAGTCATAGATGCCGGGCTGCAGCATGCGGACCACCACCTCGAAGCCCACCAGGGTGGCCATGACCGCCAGGAAGAAAACCAGATTGATCTGGCCGTGCAGCCGTACCTTGCCGGCGCGCAGCGCCACCAGCGACAGCACCAGCAGGACCGAGGCCACTGCCACGGCACCCTTCAGCGCCAAAATCACCTGGAATCCGTCCACCGTCGCCTCAGGATCTGCCACCTGCGCCTCCCAACAGACCGGTTGCCCGCCCGGGCAAGCAGGGAAGGCCCCAGTTTAGGCCGGGAGGCGGGTCGGGCGGAAGGCGGACCGTACAGGTGGTTACCCGGAGACCTGGTTGCGTAAACCCTGACCAAATCAGTGATTTCGGCGAATAAGGCCTTGTCGGAGACCAGTATCTGCTAGGAGATCTCGGCGATGGGCATGTCGCGGGCCAATTCGGAGGACGGGATGAGGGCGAACCTGCCCGAACCGAGGTTGGCGATGTTCCAGTAACCGACAATCACCCCTTCGCCCTCGAACCGTCCCACATAGGACACCGCGTGCTGATTCAGGTACTGCTTTTCCAGCCGCACCATGCCGGTGGCGTCGCGTGAGCCGTTGAATGTGAATGGGCCGACCACATCCTGGCCCTCGCCCCAGATGCGGTTGCCTTGGGAATGGAGTTCGAGCGGGTCCATCCAATGCCTGCCGAGGAGGCCCTGCTCCCACCAGCCCCGCCAGCGTCCATTGGGAAACATCTCTACCCCTCCCCCGCCTGTCACTATCCCGACCAACCGCTTTGACCCATGGTTGCGACGAGAATCCTATGCCGATGGTTGGCCCGATTGTAATGGGTCGGGAAGGTAACCATTAAAACCCGGTGACAGGGGCAAACCGTGCCGTGGAGGCAGGTGGGGGATGGTAGGATGAATCTCGTTGCCTCATGCCTTTCTCGGGGTGTCACAGCATGTTTGCCGGACCGGACAGACGCCGGGGTTTCACTTTGGTGGAATTGCTGATGGTGGTGGCCATCATTGCCGTGCTGGTGGGATTGCTGCTGCCGGCGGTGCAAAAGGTGCGAGAACGGGCGAACCAGATTTCGTGCCAGTCGAAGTTGGGGAATGTGGCCTTGGCGCTTGTGCAGTTTGCCGACGCGAACGGGGGGCTGCCCGCCGGATTCCGATCGAAAGTGGAAAACGGGGTGGAGACGGGCCCCGGATGGGGCTGGGCCAGCGAGGTGCTGCCCTGGCTGGAGCAGGACAACCTGCGGCTAGCGATCGATATTTCCGCCAGTCCGCTGGATGCGAAAAACGAAGCGTGGCGCAGAAAGCGACTGCCTGTCTTCCAATGCCCGTCCGACCCAGTGGGTGACGCTTGGGAGATCGAACTGCCCATACCCGAAAGATATCCGGACTCCAAGGCGGAGGAATTTGGCATACCTTATCCCGGCCCGAATGAGATGGCGCCAGCCAGTTATGTGGGGCTGTGCGGCACCACGCCGGTGGACCAGCCGGGCAACGGCCTGCTGTTCCGCAACAGCCGGGTGAAAAAGCGCGACATAGAGGATGGCGAGAGCCATACCCTGCTGGTGAGCGAACGGGCCAGTTGGGTGGGCGTGACGCTCTGGCATGGCATGCTGCCGGGGGTGGTGGCCAAGCCGACGAAATACAGCCCGCCGGGCCAGCACAACCACCCGAAACCGATGGAGGAGGAGCCGGCGGACCCGGACCAGCCCGCCCCCATGGAGAACCCGGGGAAAATGCCCGCCAAGACCACGCCGTTCCGGGGCCACCCGGCGGCCTTCACGCTGAGCAGCGTGACTCTGGGCCTGGAGGCCCGCCCGCAGAACCTGGATGGGTTGGGTGCCTGGCACACCGGTGGCACGAATATGGTGTTTGCCGATGGTCACCTGCAGGCCTTCACAGAGAAGACCACGCTGGCGGTGCTGCGGGCACTGGTGACCCGCGCCGGCGGGGAGCCGTTGCAGGCCGACTGACGCACTTCGGGTTTGGCCTTGGGCCATCTTCCATCTTCACAAAATTATCCATGGAGAGGCCTGACATGGCTTGGTTGCTCGCTTGCGCCTTGTGCATCCCCGCAGTGTGGGGGCAGCCCGCCAGGGAAACGGTGCTCGTTGACTTCGAGTCGGCCACCTATGGATCGTGGGAGGTGGAAGGCGAAGCCTTCGGCAAAGGGCCAGCCCGCGGGGCGCTGCCCGACCAAATGGGGGTGGGCGGTTTTGTTGGCAAGGGTTTGGCCAACAGCTACCACGGCGGTGACAAAACCACCGGAACGCTCACCTCGCCTGAATTCATTGTGCAGGCCAACACGCTGTCGTTCCTGATTGGCGGCGGCAGGTCCGAGGAGGTGGGGGCCGAATTGCTGGTTGGGGGCAGGCGGGTGCGCCTGGCCACCGGCGACGAATCGGAAACCTTGGGCTGGAAGGCCTGGGATGTGCGGGAACTGAAGGGTCAGGCGGTGCGGGTGCGTTTGTTCGACCGGGCCACGGGCGGGTGGGGCCACATCCTGTTTGACCAGTTGACGCAGGGAGATGAGCCTCGCGCCGAGCCAATCCCCTATACCGCCGAGGAGTACCGCCGTTCAGCCAAGTACTACCGCGAGCGGTATCGTTCGCAGTTTCATTTCACGCCTGAAATCAACTGGATGAACGATCCCAATGGGATGGTGTACTTCGAGGGGGAGTACCACCTTTTTTACCAGTACAACCCGTTCGGCAATTCGTGGGGCCACATGAGCTGGGGGCACGCAGTCAGCAAGGATTTGGCGCACTGGGAGCACCTGCCGCTGGCTCTGGCCGAAGAGAACGATGTGATGATCTTCTCCGGCAGCGCGGTGGTGGACTGGAAGAACACCAGCGGTCTGGGCAAAGATGGCAAGCCGCCGCTCATCGCCATCTACACCGGGCACCACACGAAAAAGCCATTGCAGAACCAGCAGATCGCCTACAGCAACGACCGGGGCCGCACCTGGACCAAGTATGCCGGCAACCCGGTGCTGGACATCGGCGAGAAGGATTTCCGCGACCCGAAAGTCTTCTGGCATGAAGCGACCGGCAAGTGGGTGATGGTGGTGTCGATGGCGGAGCAGAAGCGAATCCGCTTTTACGGGTCGCCCAACCTGAAGGAATGGAAGCTGTTGAGTGAGTTCGGGCCCGCCGGTGTGCCCAACAAGGCCAACTGGGAATGCCCGGATCTGTTCGAGTTGCCGATCCGCGGGGAGAAGGGGGCCACGCGCTGGGTGCTGGAGGCGGACATGGGCAACGGCTCGATCGCGGGAGGCTCTGGCGGCGAGTATTTCACCGGCCAGTTTGATGGCACCACCTTCGTGGCGGATTCGAAAGATTCGCAGTGGGTTGACTATGGGCGGGATTTCTACGCGCCGGTCTCCTGGTCAGACATCCCCAAGGCGGATGGCCGGCGGATCTGGATCGGCTGGATGAACAACTGGGAGACCTGCCTGAACCCGACCAGTCCGTGGCGCAGCGCCATGTCGGTGCCGCGGAGCCTGGAACTGGCAAAGATCAACGGCAAGCTGCGGATGGTGCAAGCGCCGGTGAAGGAATTGCAACAGTTGCGGGGCGAGCCGATTCGACAGACCGACAAATCGCTGGCCAACCAGGCGGTGCCATTGCCGGTGCGCGGGCAGCAGATGGAACTGGAGCTGGAACTGGACCCGGGCACCGCGACCGAGGTGGGTGTGCGGGTGCTGAAGGGAAAAGACGAGGAGACTTCCATCATCTACCGGCCAGCGGAAAAGACCCTGAGGGTGGATCGCACCCGCTCGGGCAATGTGCGGTTCGACCATCGTTTTTCGGGGGCATATTCAGCCCCGCTGTCTGTCACCGCCACCGGCACCATCAAGCTGCGGGTGCTGGTGGACTGCTCATCGGTGGAGGTGTTCGGCAACCAGGGTGAAACCGTGCTAACCAACCTGGTCTACCCCAAACCGGACAGTGACGGGGTGGAGCTGTTCGCCAGCGGGGGCACGGCGCGGGTGGTTTCCTGCGTGGCGTGGCCGCTTCGGTCAATCTGGACGAGGCAAGCAGCCAAATAGGCTGGGGCGAATTCACCGAGATGACGCCAAGGACGGGAATTGGGAGTTGGGGCTGGGAAGCTGTCCTTGCCCCGGTGGATCCCATCGTTTCCAATGAAGTTCCCGCCTGTGAACTGGGAACTAGCCCCATGCGATTGGCCATGATTGTCGCAACATTCGCCTGCCTGGTTTGCCTGGCCGGGTTGGGGCAGGCTGCCGATTTGCCTCCGGTGCTGGCCCAGCGTTGTGTCTCGTGCCATGGGCCATCCAAACAAAAGGGGGGTCTGCGCCTCGATACTCTGGCCTTCGCCGCCAAGGGGGGGGATTCGGGGACGATCTGGAATGCCGACAAGCCGGCTGAAAGCTCGATTTTGGCCCGTGTGAAGGGCACCGACGGCGACCGTATGCCGCCCAGCGGGGAGTCGCTGAAGGCGGAGGAGATCCTGCAAATCAGTCGCTGGCTCGACACCAAGCCGTGGCTAGGCAAAACCGAAGCAGTCACCAGCGACCACTGGGCCTATCAGCCCATCCGTGAACCCAAGGTGCCCACCGTCGATGACCCGGCTTGGTCACGCTCACCGATCGATCGCTTCGTGCTGGAGGGATTGCGCAAGCAGGGGCTAGCGCCTTTGCCGCGCGCGGACAGGCGCACGCTGATCCGGCGGTTGTCGCTGGATCTCATCGGGCTGCCGCCCACCCCCGAGGAGGTGGCCGCCTTTGAAGGAGACACGGCCCCGAACGCCTACGAAAAGCTGGTGGACCGGTTGCTGGCCTCGCCCCGCCATGGCGAGCGCTGGGCGCGGCACTGGCTGGATGTGGTGCGGTTCGCCGAGAGCAACGGCTTTGAGACCAACACCGCGCGGCCCAACGCCTGGCCCTACCGCGACTGGGTGATCGGCGCGCTGAATGCGGACATGCCGTATGACCGATTTCTGAAATTGCAATTGGCGGGGGACCAGTTGGGTGACCCGGTGGCCACGGGCTTTTTGGTGGGGGGGCCGTGGGACGAGGTGAAGAGCCCGGACATCGGCCTGACTTCCCAGCAGCGGGCTGACGAGTTGGCGGACATGACGGGCACGGTTGGGTCGGCATTCCTGGGGCTGACGGTGGCCTGTGCCCGGTGCCACGCCCACAAGTTCGACCCGATCACGCAGACGGATTACCACGCGATGGTCGCCTGCCTGACGGGGGTGGAGCATGGCAACCGGCCTTTGCCTTTGAGCCAGGAGAAGAACGCCTTGCTGGCGGCCAAGACCCAGTCGATCAGGCGTTTGGAAAAAGAGCTTGCCGCCGACACCCCGGAGGCCCGCAGGGGGCGGGTGGTGCTTTCCGGGCCGGGTCAGGCGATGCAGCAGCCGACGGGGCGGACGGAATTTGAGGCGGGCACCGCTCGCGGACACCAGGGAGATGCGGGCTCGTGGAACCGGTGGCCCACTGTGACGGGCGGGTATTTTTGGTGGGAAAAACCTGGCGATAGCCTGGTTTGGTCGCACAAGCCCGGACTGGGCGGGAAGTGGCGGGTGTGGGCCAGCTGGGGGACCGGTTGGCAGACGCATGCCCCTGATGCGCGGTTGGTGCTGGACGGCGATGGCAACCTTGGCACGGGCGATGACCGGCGCGAGTTGCTGGTGGTGGACCAGAGGCAATTCGCGGATGGATCGCCCGCGGGGAATGGCAAGAAATTGTGGAGCGGCTGGCGGTTGGCGGGTGAGATCGATTTGCAGCCCGGGAACCTGATTGGTTGGAGCCGAGGGCAGGCGGGTGGCGTGGTCACGGCCAGCGACCTGTTGTTTGAGGAGATCACCGGCGACCTGGTTTCGGCCAGCCAGCCCCATGGTCGGGCACCGGTCAGCCGTTTGGCCAACATCGAGCGGTTTGCCCCGCGGCAGGCCCGGTTCGCGCGGATGACCATCCGCGCCACCAACGGAGGATCGGAACCCTGCATTGACGAGCTGGAGATCTTCGGGCCGGAGGGTGACACCAATCTGGCATCGGGCGCAAAGGCTACCTCATCGGGTGATTATCAGGGCAACTCCTTCCACAAGTTGGCGCACATCCATGATGGCATCTATGGCAACGCCAAGAGCTGGATCTCCAACACGCCGGGCAGGGGCATGGTGACGCTGGAGTTGAAGGCTGCGGTCACCATCGACCGCATCGTCTGGAGCCGCGACCGGGGTGAGACACCACCCAACTTCGCGGACCGTGTCGCGTCGGACTACACGCTGGAAACATCGGTGGATGGAACCACCTGGCAGTTTGCTGCCGGGTCGCAGGATCGGGTACCGGTTTCGGCCGTGGCGGGTGGCACACCGTGGCTCTTGAGGCCCGGCCTCAAACCCACCGAAGCGACACGCATCGAGGCGCGGGAGAAAGAGCTGGCGGGATTGCGGGCGGAAGTGGCCGGTTTGGGGCAGGGCAAAACAGCATACATTGGCAGGCTTTCCCAGCCGGGGCCGACGAAACGGTTCCATCGGGGGGACCCCCTGCAGCCGCGGGAGGAGGTGGCGCCGGGGGGTATCGCGGCCATTGGTCCTTCCCTGAAGCTGGATCCGAACCTGCCGGAGGCCCAACGGCGGATGAAGCTGGCCGAGTGGATCACAGACCCGGCGCATCCGCTGACACGGCGGGTGATTGTCAATCGGCTGTGGCAGCATCACTTCGGCGAGGGGCTGGTCAACACGCCCAGCGACTTTGGCGCCAACGGAGGCCGACCCAGCCACCCGGAACTACTTGACTGGCTGGCGGTGGAACTGGCGCGCCAGGGCTGGAGCCTGAAAAAGCTGCACCGTGAGATGGTGCTTTCGGAAACCTATCGGCAGGCCAGCCTGTCCCGGTCTGACGGGTTGGCCAAGGATGCGGGCAACCGCTGGCTGTGGCGGTTTTCGCCGAGGCGGCTGGAGGCGGAGCCGCTTCGAGACAGCATATTGGCCATCTCGGGCAATCTGGATCTGACGATGGGCGGGCCCGGCTTCGACCTGTTCGAGCCGAACACCAACTATGTGAAGGTGTACAAGGCCAAGGAATCGTTCGGCCCGGCCGAATGGCGGCGCATGATCTACCAGAGCAAGCCGCGCATGCAACTGGATGGCGTGTTTGGCGCGTTTGATTGCCCCGATGCCGGGCAGGTGACAGCGCGGCGCGGGCGTTCGATCACGCCGCTGCAGGCGCTGAACCTGCTAAACAGCCGGTTCTTGCTGGACCAGTCGAAAATTCTGGCGGACCGGTTGCGGCGCGAGGCGCCTGCCGGTTCCGCAGCGCAAGTTGACAGGGCTTTTGCCCTGTTTTATTCCCGCACCCCGGATGCGACCGAGCGGGCCGCGGGGGTGGAGCTGGTTGGATCGGCGGGGCTGGACTCGTTTTGCCGGGCATTGTTCAACACCAGCGAATGGATCTGGGTGGAGTGAGCGTGATGAACCACCCGTTGCTCAATCGACGCGACTTTTTGGCCGACCCGGCCTGGGGGCTGGGTGGCATTGCCTTGGCCTCCCTGTTGGCGCAGGAGGCCAAAGCGGCACCCGCCCCCATCCGCCCAGTGATTGACCCGCGCGACCCGCTGGCGCCGCGGCTACCGCATTTCAGGGCCCGGGCGAACAAGGCGCTGGTGATCTACTGCTCGGGGGCGCTGAGCCACCTGGACACCTTCGACCACAAGCCCGAACTGGTGAAACGGCATGGCCAGCCGCTGCCGGGAGGCGACAAGCTGGTCACCTTCCAGGGGGCGCAGGGGAATTTGCACCAACCGCTGTGGAAATTCAAGCCGCGGGGCCAGTGCGGCAAGATGGTCAGCGATTTGCTTCCCAATCTGGCCACGCTGGCGGACGATTTCTGCTTCGTCCACTCGATGACGGCCAGGAGCAACACGCACGGGCCGGGCGAGAACCAGATGAGCACCGGCTTCACGCTGGACGGCTTTCCGGGCATGGGCACCTGGGTGAGCTACGCGCTGGGCACGGAGAACCGCGACCTGCCGGCCTTTGTCGCCATCCCTGATCCGCGCGGGCTGCCGCAGGTGGGGCCCAACCACTGGAACAGCGCCTTTTTGCCTGCGGTGTTCCAGGGGGTTCCATTCGGAGCCAACCGGCCGATCCCCAACCTGGCAAGGCCGAACGGCCTGAGCGAGGCGACCGACACGGCCAGCCGCGACTATGCCACGCTGCTGATGCGCAGGCATTTGGAGCGGCGGGGTGAGGACACTGATTTGGCCGCGCGGCTGGCCAGCTATGAGATGGCGGCACGATTGCAATCACGCGCCGCGCAGGTGGCCGATCTGGCTGATGAGCCGGCTTGGCTGCTGGAGGCCTATGGTGCCAACCAGGCCGATCCGAACCGTGCGGGATTCGCGAAGAACTGCATCCTGGCGCGGCGGCTGCTGGAAAAGGGTGTGCGGTTTGTTCAGTTGTTCAACGGGTCGTACGCGATGGGGGAAGGGGTGGGCAACTGGGACGGGCACAAGGTGATCGCCCAGCAGTACCCCACGCATGCGGCCATCCTTGACCGGCCCGCCGCCATGCTGATCCGCGACCTGAAAAACCGCGGGTTACTGGAAGACACGGTGGTGGCGCTGGTCACCGAGTTTGGCCGCATGCCCACCTTCCAGGCCGGCGCCAGCGGGCGTGACCACAACCCGAAGGGCTTCACCGTACTGTTAGCCGGGGCCGGCATCCGCACGGGCAGCAGCTACGGCGCCACCGATGAGTTCGGCCATCAGGCGGTGGAAAAGGTCGCCAGCGTGCCCGACCTGCACGCCACACTGCTGCACCTGCTGGGGCTCGATCACGAGCGACTCACCTGGTACCACAACGGCGTGGAGCGACGGCTGACCGATGTGCACGGGCATGTGCTGAAAGAAGCTTTGTCGTAATCAAGCCAAACTGCCCTGGGTTCTTTATCCGCAAACTTGTCCGGCAAGGCCCCATCACCCCTTTATCGCCAGATTTCCCAAACATCCTAGACCTTGACGAATCCTCTGATTTCCATTGGATAGCATTTGGTCCATCGATAGGGAAATCGATCATCGCAAGGGATTTCGCCAATGGCCTCTTTCAACAAGCTTCGTCGCGCCCGCCTGGTTCTGGAAGCCTTGGAAGCCCGCTTGGTGCCCGCGACCTTTGAGGTTTCGCGTTCTGATGATGACAACGCGGAGCCGGTGGGCACCAGCAACCTGAGCCTGCGCCAGGCGATCTATCTGGCAAACCTGGATGAAGACGCCACTTCCACCATCAACATCAATGTCACCTCCTGCCGGCTGACCATCGCCAACGGGGTTGGCGGGCAGGACAACAAAAACCGGTACGGCGACCTGGACCTGACCCGGGCCGGGCATACCTACATCATTCAGCAGCTCAACCCCTCCAGTCCGGTGACCATCCAGCAGACCCAGGTGGACCGGGTCTTCCAGTTGGCGCCCGATGTGAAGGTGCAATTCAACAACATCATCATCACCGGTGGCCAAGCGGTGGACGATGGCACGCAAGGCGCCCAACCCAACACCACCGATGCCCTGGGTGGCGGCATTCTGGGGCGGGGACCCAAGACGGAATATGGCACCGCGGTGATCCTGCAGGGGAGCCAGGTGAGCGGGAACCAGGCCCGCGCCGCCTCTGGCCTGAGCGGCCAAGGTGGTGGGATCCACCTCGATGTGGGCAACAGCAAGGAGGGCTGGCTGGGGGTTCGGCTGACCAACTCCCGCGTGGAAAACAATACGGTCACGGTAGACAAAGGTGCGAACGGCAACTTTGGCGGCCAGGCTTCCGGTGGTGGGATCTCGCTGGGTGAAGGCCAAATCATGGTGGAAGGGGACAGCTACATCACGGGCAACACCGCGCGGGCTGGTGACGGCGGTGACCCGGTGGCGACAGGAACCATCCACGGGGCCGCTGGTGGTTCGGCGCTGGGCGGTGGGCTGTATGTGGACCAGGGGAATATCACGGTTGCCGGCAACTTGTTCATCGAGAAAAACACGGCCATGGCCGGGAACGGCAGCAACGGTATAGGCGGCGCCAACGACACGGTGGGCGCCGGAGGGCAGGGAGGCGCCAGCCGCGGCGGCGGCCTGTACCTGGGTTCGGGTGACCTTCAAAACGGCACGATTACCGGGACCAAGGTCAGTTACACCCTCACGGTTGGCAGCAACAAGGCACAGGCCGGGTCGGGTGGTCCGGCCGCCAATAGCAAGGGCACCGGTATGGCCGGCAGTGCCGGCGGTGACGCCCAGGGGGGCGGAATCTACCTTGGTCAGGCGCGCATGCTGTTCAACGCGGGCAATTCCTCCATCAAGGGGAACACGGCGACAGGGGGCAACGGTGGCCAGGGCGGGCAGGGTGGAACCGCTGGCGGCATCGGTGGCATAGGCGGCGCTGCCCGGGGCGGTGCCTTGTTTGGGGGGGACTCGGCGCTGTCCAACCTGACCCTTGGTCAGATGGCTATCCAGACCAACGGGGCCCTGGGCGGCACCGGGGGCAAGGGGGGAGACAGTCCCCTGTTGGGTGGCAACGGGGGAGCTGGCGGCGAAGCCCAAGGTGGCGCCATCATTCTGGCACCCTTCGAGGCGAATTTGACCACGGTGGACTCGGTTTTCAACGGCAACTACGCCCTGGGTGGCACCGGCGGCAATGGCGGTGACCAGGGTACCCAAGGGGGCACCGGTGGTCCGGGCGGATCGGTTCTGGGTGGCGCCATCTATTGCAACGGGTCGGTGGCCATCACCGGCGGCAGCATGGTGGGCAATGAAGGGGCCGGTGGCAACGGCGGCAACGCGGGAAGCGGCACCACGGCAACCGGCGGTGCCGGCACCGGCGGCAATGTGCGTGGCGGCGTGCTGGTCGGGGGACTGCTGGCCAACGGCTGGCAGCCCAGCCAGGGCGATGGGGACATCAAAATCACCAACACCGTGATTTCCACCAACACGGCCAAGGGCGGCCTGGGCGGTCTGGTGGCCAGCCAGCGTGATGCCGCCAAGAGCGGATCCAGCGAGGGCATCCTGCAGGTGATCCAGAACGCCGCGGGCGGTTACCACGGCGGCTTGGTCCTGCAGAACGTGACGATGGACAAGAACACAAGCCAGGGTTCGGTTGTCACGGCGGGCGCCATCAACAACGGTGCCGGGTCGCTGGTGATGAGCGGTTGCAACATCACCAACAACAAATCGATCACCACCCTGGGCGGTACATCATCCGCCTCCGCCGCGGGGGTTCTTTTCTCCAGCTACCTGCAGCCGCAGGGCAGCTACCCTACACCGGTCCTGACCATCACGGACAGCTCCATCCGGAACAACATCAACAGCTCGACCGTGTCGGGCGGCACCAGCAAGGGTGCCGGGCTGGTGGTGGTGAACGGGGGGAATGTGACGCTGGCGAAACCGTTGCAGGTGACCCTCACGAACTCGTCGTTGATCTCCAACGATGACCTCGCGGACAAGGGCGGCGGCCTGTATGTGGACTATGCTCAAGCGGCCGTGAACCTGACCAACACGAATGTCTCTGACAACAACGCCTCCAACAAATACCCGCTCAATGTGTATAGGGGGCCCACCACCACGCTGGATGTGAACCCCTACACCTATGTAGGCTCCGGTCCCGGGGTGCAGACAAAGATCGGGGTCTTCGACGCCAAGGGGATCCAGGTGAAGGCGGTGGAGGTGTTTCCCGGTTTCATCGGCGGGGTGAACCTTTCCTACGCCATCGACCCCTCGACGGGCCACACGGTGGTGGCGGCCGGGGCCGGGCCCGGGGGTGGTTCCACCATCGCGCTGGTGGACATGTTCGAGGGGAAGGTGGTGGACACGCTGGTTCCGTTCCCGGGATTCAACGGCGCCGTGTTCAGCGCGGTGGGCGATATCAACAACGACGGGGTGCTGGATGTGGTTGTGGGGGCGGGCAGAGGTGGCGCCCCCAGCGTGGCGGTGTACGACGGCAAGACCCGGAAGTACACGAAGAACTTTTACGCCTACGATCCAGGCTTCCTGGGCGGGGTACGCGTGGCCCTGGCCGATGTGAGCGGTGACGAGCAGCTGGATGTGATCACGGGGTCGGGTTACGGGGCCACCCCCACCGTCAGCCTGTTTGACGGGGCCAACGACTACAAGTACATCCGAGGATTTTTCGCCTATGCGCCGGGATTCATTTCGGGCATTTTTGTCTCGGCCTCGGATGTGACCGGGGACGGAATTGCCGACATTGTCACGGGTGCCGGGATGGGGGGTGCCCCCAATGTGGTGATGTTCGACGCCAACGGCACCAACCCGCGGAGCTTCTACGCCTTCGACCCCTCATTCCGCGGCGGGGTGGATGTGGGTTCCAGTCAGCCGGTGGGGTCCGGGCTGCCCGGTGAAATTCTCGCGGCATCGGGCCCAGGGGCCCCGGGCACTATCGCGGTGTTCAAGGGGATTGAGAACGAAAAATACACCGCCGATCTCGTTTTCAGCACCGGTGCCGAATTTTCCGCCAACGGCATTTGGGTGGCCTGAACCCTCCCCTGGAAAGAGAATTAGCGCAACCCGCAGGTCCGCAAGGACTTGCGGGTTTTTTCATTACCTGTGGCGAAAAAGAGAATAACCCCACATTCATGAGAACTTTTGGCTATTCATGTTGCGGACGAACTTCCCGGCCGGTTTGGACGCATACAGTTCAAACACACGGGGCAACCAAGCCCCGTGGCATTGAAACGGGTGGAGCCCAATCGTCCTGCCAACATGAGGTGCACCATGGTGCGACGCGATGCCCTGTTGAGGCTTTACAACAACCTGCTGAAAAGGCGTGAGGAGATCCAAAAGCGCCTGAAGGCGGATCTGCGGGATCTAGGTGGTCACGGGACTTCCGGGGACATGGCCGATGCCGCCCTGGATACCGATGGCGACGAGATTTCCTCGTCATTGGCCGAGCGGGAGTGCGAGGAGCTGGCCCAGGTGGACCATGCCATCGAGCGGCTGAAGGCGGGCACCTACGGCATGTGCGAGGGGTGTGCCAAGCGGATCCCGGTCAGCCGGCTGAACGCCGTACCCTTCGCCACGCTGTGCATCGACTGCCAGCGGGCCAAGGAGGAGGAACCGGACTGGGAGCCGGCTTTCCAGGCCGGCAAATACACCCACTTGGGCGAGGTGAAGCTGGTCCGTGACGAATTGCGCGACCCGGACCTGCGGGATTTGCCTTTGGGCCGTTGACCGGCGCCTTTGGGCAAACCGTTACGGTTGAATCAAGCGAGGCACCCTGAACCGGGGAGAAAATTCTCCCCGGTTCTTTTTTTTCTCAAGCCGGGACAGCGAGCCGGGGCATAGACTTGTCTGGCCCCGGGCTCGCGCAGCCGGTCCGGAGCGCATGTCTAACTACTTGCCTGGACGGTCTGGTCCGGGAGCAGGTGGCCCCCACGGGCGGCGCGTTAACGGGTGAACGCATGATGCGCGAACGGGTGATGCTGTTGACCGTATCGGGTGCCTGCTCGTTTCTGGGCAGTTTCGCGGCGTGGCGGATGGTGCCCACGGGGGCGCACGCGGCCGATCCGGTGAATGTGCCCGTTTTGCCCAATGGGCCGGCCCGGCCGGTTTATCCCGACGGCATGGATCGGCGGTTCGAACTGGTGGCCCGGCAGGTGATGCCTGCAGTGGTGGCGGTGGAGGCGGTGCGGCCGCCCTCGCAGGGCCGTGGCAAGCCGGTGGAGGAATCGGGGTCGGGCGTGCTGGTGCGATTGCCAGAGGCTTCAGGCATTTTCGCCCTGACCAACAACCATGTGATCGCGGGCGCGCCCGCGGAGCAGATCACCCTGTCGCTTTCGGACAACCGGGTGCTGCGGCCCAGCCGGGTGTGGACCGATCCGGAATCGGACATCGCGGTGCTGCGTCTGGACGAGACTAACCTGCCCACGGCGTCCCTGGGTGAGAGTGACAATGCCCGGGTGGGGCAATGGGTGCTGGCGTTCGGCAGCCCCTTTGGCCTGAACCAGACGGTGACGCACGGGATTTTGTCGGCGCGCGAGCGCGGTCAGGTGAGCCTGGGGAGCACCATCCGCATCAAGGATTTCCTGCAGACCGACGCGGCGATCAATCCGGGCTCGAGCGGTGGTCCTTTGGTGGATCTGGAAGGGAATGTGATCGGCATCAACACAGCCATCGCCTCCACCAGCGGCAACAACACCGGGGTTTCCTTCAGCATTCCCATCAACCGGATCAAGCGGGTCAGCCGCGAGTTGCTGCGCACGGGCAGCGTTTCGCGGGGTTACCTGGGGCTGCAGGTGGCCAACACCTTCGACCCGGCCACGGCCCGCAACCTGGGCCTGGACAAGCACGAGGGTGCCCTGGTGGAGATGGTCTACCCGGATACCCCCGCCGCCATCGCGGGCATCCGGCCCGGTGATGTGGTGCTGAAGCTCGACAACCGCCCGGTGAAGAACGAGAACCATTGCATCAACCTCATCGCCGACCTGCTGCCGGGACAGCGGGTGAAGGTGGAATTCTGGCGCAACCGCCAGGCCTTTGTGGTGGAAGCACCGGTGGGAGATTGGTCGCAGGGGCAGGCCCGATTGAAGACGGGTCAGTGATCGAGACTGCCCGGAAGGCTCGAGCGGAAAAAGCAACAAAGACAAAAGCCTTCCCATTGTCGGGAAGGCTTTTGTCTTTGGGTTTGAATGTTTGGTGAAGGATTAATCGAGAAGCTTGGCGCTGGCCGGGTCGATGAATTCCATCATCGGTTTCAGGATGAGCGTGCTGGTTTTGGTGCCGTTGAAGAATCCGATGACGCTGTTGAGGATCTCGAACGACATCAGGGTGAGCAGTACCAAGCCGATCACCGTGGGGAGCAGCACCAAGGCCGGCAGCGGCCCCCAGGGACTAGGCGCGGCGATCATGCCGGCGCCAGCCACAGCGGCGGCGCCACCAGCGAAGGCCGCCTCGCCATCGTCGTCATCCCCGGAGTCCATCAGGGGTTCGTCGATGGCTTCGATAGGCTCCTCTTCCAGAAGGGTGGACTTCCGGCGACGGCTGGGGGCGGCAACGGTCTCGGCGTTGACATCCCCCTCCTCGTCGAGGGCCACGACCTGGTCCCCGGAATCTTCCACGGCCAGTTCGCCTTCCTCGTCGACGGGGATGGCGACCGAACCGGAGCCATCGTCTTCGAGCATTTCGGAGTCGAGGGCGATATCGCCCCCTTCCACCATGCCGGAACTGTCTTCCAGATTGATCTCGAAGTTGCTGTCGCTGCCGCCGTCGATGGCCTCGGAAGCCTCGAGTTCGAAGATGCTGGAGCTCTCATCGAGCATGAATGTGCCGCTGGACCCATCGTCGATATTGAGGCCGGTGCCGCTGGCGCTATCCTCGCCGGAGGGAAAATTGAGCGCGTCGGAACCCAGGGTGAACTCGCTGTCGCTGCCCTGGCCCGGATCGAGGTCGAAATCGCTGGAGCTGTCGCCTGGGGCGGCCGCGACGCCGCGCACATCGCTCGACCCCGAATCGCTGTCGCTTTCGGGGGAGATCATCATGGTCTGTTCGGCATTGCCGCCAGCGGCGGAGAGGTCGATGTCATCGGGCAGGAGGCCGATGCCGCTGCTGTCATCCAAAACCAGGTTGTCGCCGGAATTGCTTGCCTGATCCTCATCAGGCAACAGGCCGATACCGCTGCTGTCGTCAAGAACCAGGCTGTCACCGGATTGCTCGGCACCCTCGTCCATGAGGATAGGGTGCTCCCCGCTGCTACCCTCGAGGCCGAACGAGTCGCCCGAGGAATCATCCCCCAGGTTCAACACCAGATCCTCATCCGCGGGAATGCGTGTTTCGGCAGTCGGGGGGTTTTTGGCGAGGTAGGCGTCCACCTCGGTGTCCTTGAAGATCAGCTTGCCGCTGTCCAGCATGCTGCGGATTTTCTTGTCCTTGGCCAATCCGCGCAGGGCATCCTCGGACATGCCGAGTTTTTTGGCCGCCTCTTCCAATGACAGGAATGCCATGTGCCGAGACCCCCGCGCCAACTAACCGGATAAAACCCCGAAATACGGACACCTTTGCCCAAACCTAACCCACCGCTGCCCTTTGGCAAGTCGGGTCCCTATGCTTATCACCTGAGAAACACAGGGAATCCGTGTGGATTATACCGGTTGTGGGGGCTTGAAGTGTTAGACCCCGAGGCTGAGCTGGATCGGGCGTGGAGCCTGCCACCAGAATGCTACACCCGTCCGGAATGGCTGGTGCTGGATCGACAGAGGGTTTTTGGCGCCAGTTGGCTTCCCGCCTGCAGGGCAGAGCAGGTCGCGGAAGCGGGTGCCTATTTGGCCCTGAACCTGGCAGGCGAACCGGTGGTGATTGCCCGGGACCCAAGCGGGGTGCTCAGCGCTTTTTCCAACATCTGCCGACACCGGGCGGCCCGAGTTGCCGCCGAAGGATGCGGGAGCGCCACCCGCTTCACCTGCCCCTACCATGGCTGGATGTATGACCTGACCGGGAGGTTAACAGGCATACCGGAGGGGGTGGGGATGTCCACCTTCCGGCGGGAGGACCATCCCCTGCCCGCCTGGCACCTGGAGGTGTGGGACAGGTGGGTGTGGGTGCATCCGCCGCACCCGGAGCCGCAACCATTGGCTGGCCAAATTGGACCATTCCAAGAATGGCTGGGTGTCCATATGGAGGGGTTCCGTTGGATTGCCAGCCGCGAGTACCAAGTGGCCTGCGACTGGAAGGTGTTTGTCGATAACTACCTGGATGGGGGCTACCATGTGGGGCCGGTTCACCCGGGACTGGCAGCGGGCCTGGTGGGCAAGGCTTATTCCACCCGAGTGTTGGGTGACTGCTCGCTGCAGTCTTGCCCGCTGAGCGACACAACCGCGGGAGCGATGGCCTGGTACTGGCACCTGTGGCCGGCCTGGATGGTCAATCTCTATGGTGATGTGGCCGACACCAATCTGGTGTTGCCGGATGGCATCGGTCGTTGCCGGGTGCAGTTTGACTGGTATGCCCGGGGTGATTGTCCACCGGAACGGGTGGAAGCCATTTTGGCTTCCAGCGACCAGGTGCAGCGGGAAGACATGCAGATTTGCGAAGAGGTGCAGTCGAACCTCTCCAGCCGGTTCTATCACGGCGGGCCCTATGTGCCCAAGCGTGAGGTAGCCGGATGGCGTTTTCATCTAAAGTGGGCCAAGGCCACGGGGTTCAAACTATCGGGAGCGGGCAATGGGTGATGTGAAAACCGTTCTGAGTGTGGGGCAATGCTCGTTTGACCATGGCAACATCAGCCGGGCTATCCAAGGACGCTACCAGGCTACCATTGCCACCGCCTCGACGCGTGAGGAGGCGCTGGGCTGGCTGAAGGCCAACCGCGCCGATGTGGTGCTGGTGAACCGGCTGTTTGATGAGGACGGTGATTCGGGCATTGATTTTCTGCGCCAGGCCAAGGCCGACCACCCTGGTACGGCCTTTCTGCTGATTAGCAACCTGCCGGAGGCGCAGGGGGAGGCCCAAGCCGCCGGCGCGGCCATCGGTTTCGGCAAGGCGGAGCTGAATACGGCCAAAATGACCGCTGCTCTGGATCCGTGGTTGAAGTAGGGGTGGCAAACCAGATTGCCGCCCCTACCCAAGGTCGGTTGCCTCACTCGTTGATCACTTCGCCACCAGCCCGGGTGCACAAGGCACGCAGGGCGTTGAGCGACATGCCATTGGACACAAAACGAGTGGATCCGTCTGAAAGGGTCACATTGGCCCCGCCGGAGTGCCTGCTACCCATGGTGGAAAGGCGCAACTGAACCCACTCGTTGCTGCTGCTGGATGGGCCTGTGGCCGTGGCTGGAATCTGCCAGTTTATGGGTTGGGCGGCACCGACCAGGTAGTCACCCACAGCGTTTGGCTGATCGCACCAGGCCCAACCGCTCCAGCCCTTTAGGGGGAAGGAGGTGTACATGCGGTCGAAGTTGGGATCGAAGTGGTCACGCTCGCCGAACATCGCGGTGTTGCTTGTACCATCGGAAATATCGCCGATACGAGTACGGGAATTGATGTAGAAAATGCCATCATTACTCATGAAATATTTGCTGGTCTTTTTGTAGGCGCGGAAGGAATAAACGCCCGCCACGCCACCATAGCTGTTCAGCCCGTATGAATTGCCGGACACCACAGCGACGGGAGAGCCGGCCAGAATGCTCGACGGGCAGAGGAAAATTTTCACCACTTGGGCGCTGATGGAATTGGCGCCACCGGTCACATTGTTGGCGATGTTGTTGAAGTCCCACTTCTTGACCAGGTTGTCCTGCTCGATATAGGGCATCACCTCCACCATCAGGTTGGTGAAGCGGGGGGCTCCGGGAAGGGTGGGGCCGGCCGCCAGGTCGGAGGCCACCAATGCCGCGCTGGCCCAACTGCCTGTGGGTGTGGGGGCCTGCCAACCGGTGGGGAAATATTGGTTGCTGCTTTCAAAGTTATGGCAGGCGATGCCCAGTTGGCGCATGTTGTTCGAGCAACTCATGCGGTTTGCGGCTTCACGCACCTTTTGGACCGCCGGAACCAGCAAACCCACCAGCACCGCGATGATGGCGATCACCACCAGTAATTCGATCAGGGTGAAGCCTTTGCGGAAGCGAATCGGACGCATGAGAATCTCCACAATAAAAAATGAGATAACGCTTGGGGAGGATTTCAGGCTGAGGAGAGGTTGAACAGAATAGTAGCGAAGTTTTGTCCCTTTTGCCAAAGAATTGTTCGTGTTTTGTGCAGGTACCAGGGAAGCGAGGGGTCTTTTCCCACGAGGAAAGCATTTCTTGCCCCGTCGGTTCGTCAATTCCGGGGTTGAGAGGTTTCCAAGTCCCGCTGCATGTTCATCAAATCCACATAATCGGCGTGCCTTTGGCTATCGGGCTCGATCCCCCGGCCCAACTCCGGTTCCCAGTCACATGAATGCCCCAAGGCCTCCAGAGCCAGCAGGGCCATGCCGCGGCCGGTGGCTTCCGATTCCAGACAGGGATAGACGGCAATTCCCAGGGCGTTGGCCAGCGCATGCCGCCATGCTTCTGAAGCCAGCAGACCGCCGCTGGCGATCACGCGCGGCTGTTTTCCGGACACGCCCTCCATGAGGGCGAACAGGCGGGCCAGACGGCAGGCTACTCCTTCAATGGCGGATGCCACCAGATCGGTGCCCGTGGTGGCCAGGCTGATGCCCCCCAGGGTGCCGCGGGCCGCATCATTCCAACCCGGGGCTCGTTCGCCCGCCAGCAGGGGGACCAGCACCAGTCCGCCCGCGCCGGGTTTGCGATCTTTCAAGGCGGCTTCCAGGTCCGGCCCGGGTTGGATGCCTGTCAGGCGGCAAGCCCAGTCAAAGACGCCGCCGCCTTCCGTGAGCGCCCCACCCACCAGCGGGCGGGATTTATCCACCCGGTACTGCCACAGGCCGAAGGGCAATGTGGCCGGCTTGTGGTCTGGCACCACGCGCATCGCACAGGTGGTGCCCAGGGTGATGGCCAAGGATCCGGGGCGGTAGGCGCCCCCGCCCACATTGGCGGCGGCCCCATCGACGATGGGGAGAAACCAGGGCACCCCGGCCAAAGCTGGCCAGCGGCTGGCATATTCCCGGGTCAGGCCCTGTTCAGCGCGGGCGAAATCGGAGGGCCTGGGGAGCTGTTCTTCCCGAAGGTTCAAGCGGTCCAGCCAGACGGTGTCGTAGGTGAGGCTCTTGCGGTCCAGCAGGCCGGTCCAAGCCATGGCGGACAGGCTGGCCGAGGAAGCCTTGGGGCCAAACCACTGGCACATCAGCCAGGTGCCAATCGGCCAGAAACGGGCGGATCGCAAGCCGGGTTGTTCCGCCAACAAAAAGGCCAACTGGGCCGGCCAGTAACTGGCGTGCAAACGGGTGCCGGTGCGATCGTGCTCGGTTGGCTCATCCAATGTCCGGCGCCAGTGGTTGGCCTGGGCCGAGCCGCGGGTGTCGGCATAGCACAACACCTCGGTGAGTGCGGAGCCATGATCGTCCACCGCCACGAGGCTGCTGCCGAAACTGTCGATCGCCACGGCACCGATGTGGCGCGCCTCCTGCCCCAGTGAGGCGAGGGCCTGGTCGATGGCGGAATCGCATGCCTGGAGAACCTGTGCCGGGCTGAAGACCGCGCTGCCATCAGCACCCGCCTGAAGTGGTGCGGCAGCCTTGCCGGCAACCATGCCGGGCAGGGTGCGGCCACGCGCATCCCGCGCCACCGCGCGGATGGAGGAACTGCCGATATCGAGGGTAAGGACCCAAGGCGCGGGGGCGGAGGCGCCGCTCATTTCCCAGCCGCCTTGGCGCAGGCGTCCAACACTGCCATGCGGACGGCCAGCCCGTTGGTCACCTGGTCGAGCACAGCGCTGGAGGCGCCGTCGGCCACCTCGGGGGTGAGCTCCACCCCGCGGTTGATGGGGCCGGGCGCCAAAACGAGTACACCTTGCCGCGCGCGTGCCAGCCGCTGGGCGGTCACGCCGTAGAGGTGGAAATACTCGCGCACACCCGGGAAGTTGGGGCCCTTTTGCCGTTCGAACTGGATGCGGAGCACATTGAGGACATGGCATTCGGGCAGGATGCGGTCGAGATCATGCGCCACTTCCACCCCCATCTGGGTGATTTCGGGGGGCACCAGCGTGGGGGGGCCGCACACGATCACGCGGGCGCCCAGTTTCTGCAGCCCATGGATGTTGCTGCGGGCCACGCGGCTGTGACGGATGTCGCCTACCAGCGCCACGGTGAGACCATCGATGCGACCCAGCCGCTGGCGGATGGTCAGCAGGTCGAGCAAGCCCTGGGTGGGGTGCTCGTGCGGGCCGTCGCCAGCGTTCACCACACCCGCCTGGATATTCTGGGCCAGCAGGTGCGGGGTGCCCGGGCAGGAGTGGCGCACCACCACCAGGTGAATACCCAGCGCCTCGATGTTGCGGGCGGTGTCCACAAAGGTCTCACCCTTGCTGACGCTGGACCCGCCGACGGCGAAATCGATCACCTCGGCACCCAGTCGCCGGGCAGCCAGACCAAAACTCACCCGGGTGCGGGTGCTGTTTTCAAAAAACAGGTTCACCACGCATTTGCCCGCAAGGTCGGTCCGCTTGGTGGCCGGGTCCTTGCAGGCGGGAAGGAAGCTGTCGGCATGGTCCAAAAGCGATGTGATTTCCGCCGCGCTCAACGCTTCCAGACCCAGCAGGTGGCGGTGTGTCCAGGGGGTGGAAAGGGCCATGGGAGTGTTCCGGGCGGATGGTTCGGTTGAGCGGGTAATCCTCTTCCTATTTGTACAAATCCGCACCCCTGACGGTGGGTCGGCCTCGGGGATAGCCATTTGGACCCAGCGAGGAGGTTCGGGAAGGCTGTTCCCTTGCTTACTCGGGCAGCCGGATTGCCGGGGCCAGGTGGGCGGGCAGGCCGCCGGTGCCGGCGCGCTTGGCCACCTCGGGGGGGACCTTGTCCTCCACCCGGTTGATCTTCAGCAGTCGTTGGTCGGGTTCGCGCAGGTCCCAGACGACCCCGAACAGCCGCAACAGCCGAAGCATGTCGTAGGCGGCGTCCAGTTCTCCGGGGAAGAAACCCATGCGGGCGCTGCCAGGGTGGTGGTGGTGGTTGTTGTGCCATGCCTCACCCATGAACAGCAGGTGCAGGCCGGTGATGTTGTGGCTGGTGTCGGCCAGGTCGAACCGGCGGCGGCCCCAGCGGTGGGCCAGCACATCGAGCAGCGACTGGCCATGGAAAACCAGCACGGTGGATAGCCCGAAACCGAGGCCCAGGAAGGCGTAAAGGCCCGAAAGACCCGCCATCAGCCAACCCGCCCAGGCGCACAGGGCTGCCAGGACCAGGCTGGGTAACAGCCAGAAACGGTTCAACCACACCTGCTCGGGGTGTTTGGCGAAATCTTTCATGCAGTGCAAGTCGGTGGTTCCGTTCTCCCTTACCAGCAGCCAGCCCAAGTAGTTGTGCCAAATGCCGTCCACCGGCCGGTGGATATCGGCTGCCCGGTCGGAGACCCGGTGGTGGTTGCGATGGTGGGCGGCCCACCAAAGGGGCCCGCCGCGCAGGCCCGTGGAGCCGAAAGCGCCCAGCAGGAACGCGAAGGGACGGCTGGTCTTGAAGGAATGGTGGCTGAAATAGCGGTGAAAACCGGCTGTGAAGGCGAAGCCACGCAGGTTGATCAAAACCAGGCAGAGCACCAGAGACGCCGCCAAAACCTGCCATGAGGGAATTGCCAGAAGCGGTAACACCACCAGCGCATGGCAAACCAACAGGACTGGAACCAGCCACCACCCGGTGCCACCTTGGCGGACCACCGGCAATCTCCCGAGCGGTGTCTGGGTGGCCTTGGGCTCTGTGCGGGTGGGCAGGGTTTCAACAATCGTCGCCAAGGATTTTTTTCCTGATGAACGGTGAGCTTGGGGTGCTGCTCTCGCCTTGGGAAAAACCCGCAAGCGCCTACAACAAACCTATCAGGTATTTTAGCCGGTTTTGCGGGTTGTCCCGTTCTTCTGATCCTATCCCGAATCAGAACAATCGGTTGCGCACGGTTGACCGGGGTACCGGGGGAGAGAGGCAGCCATGGCTGGACAGGCAAGGCATGCGTTGATCACCGGGGCCACCCAGGGAATCGGCCTGGAGGCGGCCAGGGCCTTGTTGCAGCAGGGGTGGAAGGTCACGCTGGTGGGCCGGGACCCGAAGGCCCTGGAACGGGTACAGGGCGACCTGGCAGGGACTGGCGAGGTTGCCACCCAGTTGGCTGACCTAAGTTTGTTGCGCCAAACCCAGGCCTTGGGCCGGCGCATGCTGGAAAAGGGGGAACCGCTCCACGCCCTGATCAACAATGCCGGGGCCTATTTCCATCCCAGGCAAATGACCACGGAAGGCGTGGAGGCCACCTGGGCCTTGAACCACCTTTCTCCCTTCGGCCTGACCCGAACTGTGGAACCGTTACTACGGGCGAGCTCTGCCGAGGGGCAGCCCGCACGGGTGGTGGTGGTGAGTTCCAACGCCCATTCCATGGCGAAAAAACCGCCCCTAGATGATTTGGAGTTTGCGGAAGGCTACCGGGCCATGCAGGCCTATGCCCGCAGCAAACTGGCCAACATCTGGTTTGTGCGGGAGCAGGCCCGGCGCTGGGCGGAAAATGGCCCGGGTGGCATCACGATCAACGCGGTTCATCCGGGCGTGGTGGGTACGCGGTTTTTTCGGGGTAACGGGTTTTTCGGCTGGTTTTGGCGTACCCTGCTGGACCGGGTGGCCATCACCCCGGCCGAGGGTGCCCGGGGATTGGTCCGTTTGGCGAGTGACCCCGCCCTGACCGGCGTCACCGGCAAGTACTTCAGCCGGGAGACCGAAAAACAGCCGGGTGGATTGGGTTTGGACGAGACCCTTGCCAGCCAGGTATTTGATGCCAGTGCCAGGCGTTGGGCGGAAATCACCCGTGAAGGGTGACCTGAAAAGAAGGGAAGCCGGGCCAAAAACGGCCCGGCTTCCCGAAAAAAACCAGATTGTCTTCGGCGAATCCAAGACCCGGAAGCGGCCCAGCCGTTCCCGTTGAGTGGTCAGGGACTCCCTTCCCCCGCCAGGGAAGCCCATCACCCTCCCGCACGAAGGAGATGGGACCGGAGCAACCTGTCATAGTCCGAAAGAGCAGAGAACCTGCTCCCCCTACGGACAAAGGGCTGATATTCCTGAAAGCCCGTTTGAATCAAGGGGATATTTTCAAAATAATCGCTGAAATGGGAAAATTAATCGTCTGCCCGGCAATTGTCGGACATACTATCTTGCCCATATTTCCCACTGTGAGGAGATGCCCGTCGTGCAACCGGCAGGATTCACGGTTTCCCATGTGCGCATCCCTCTCAAGCGGGCCATCAAGCACGCTTCCCACAGCCGAACCCATACCGACTCGCTTTTGGCCTGCTGCCGCTTGCCGGATGGAACCACGGGATACGGCGAGGGTTTGCCCCGTGACTATGTGACCGGCGAGACGGTGGATGGGGCGCTGAACCTGCTCAAAGGCTCGGATATTCCGGGGCAGTTGCGGGCAACGGACTGGAAACAGGCCGTGGCAGCGGCCGAGGCCCTGAACTTGCGGCCGGTGCCGGGGGACCATCGGGGCATTCAGGGCAACGCCGCCCGATGCGCGGTGGAACTGGCCTGGCTGGATGCCTGTGGCAAGGCGTTTGGCCAAGGTGTGGATTCGCTGGTGCCGCTGCTGGCCCCCGAAATGCACCAAGCGTCATCCGTGGTGCGCTACAGCGCGGTGATCACCAGCGCCAAAGGGCGCAAACTGAAACTGCTGGCGAGGCTATACCGGTGTGCCGGTTTCCGGCAGGTGAAGGTGAAGGTAGGCATTGAGGGGCAGGATGATTGGGCCCGCCTGGCAGATGTCCGGCGGATCATGGGTTCTTCCATGGGTGTGCGGATTGATGCCAACGAGGCTTGGTCCACAGATCAGGCCATTGAGGCGCTCAACCGCCTGAAAGCCATCGGGTTGGAATGGGTGGAACAACCCTGCCCGGTGGAGGCCGATCAGGGTCTGGCCCGGGTCCGCAGAGAAACGGGCGTGGCGGTGATGCTGGATGAATCGCTGTGCGGCATGGTGGATGCCGAGGCGGCGATCGCCGGCGGGTGGTGTGATTTGTTTAACCTGCGACTGAGCAAATGCGGCGGTTTCATCCCTACCTTGCGCCTGGCGCAGAAGGCCAAGGCTGCCGGGTTGCGCTGCCAATTGGGGTGCCAAGTGGGTGAGACGGGGGTTCTCACCGCTGCCGGCAGGCGATTTGCCCAATCGGTGGGTGGGTTGGCGGCGGTGGAGGGCTCTTATGACCGCCATCTGGTGAAGGAGCGCCTCACCACGCGGGACCTCACCTTCGGCTTGGGTGGCAAGGGACCAGCCCTTACGGGCCCAGGCCTGGGCGTGGAACTGGATAACGCCGCCATTGCCCGCGTGACGGTACGCCACGAGGTGCTGTGTGGCTGAAACCGGTACCTGGTTCCCGTACACCGCATCCGATGGCTATGCCTTGCGGGCTTTGCGCTTTTTGCCCTCTGGTGATGTCCGTGGCAGGATACTGCTGCTGCACGGCATCCAGAGCCATGCTGGATGGTACGGGGCCACTTGCCAGGCATTGAATCAAGCTGGATACGAGGTGTTGTTTGCCGACCGGCGGGGGTCGGGGCTCCATGAGGTTGGGCGCGGCGACACACCAAACTGGTGGCAGATTGTCGATGACGCGCAAGCGGCCCGCACCGCCGCATGGGGGAATGCCCCCTGTGTGGTAGTAGGTATCAGTTGGGGTGCCAAAATCGCTCTGGCTTTGGCCAAACGGCACCCCACGAATATCCAGGCTGTTTCGCTTTGGGCACCCGGGCTGTGCCCTGCGGTGAAGGTATCGTTTCTGGAGCGGGCTCGGATTTTTCTCACGCGGGTTTTTCGACCGACCGCGCTGGTACCTATCCCCCTGAACGATCCGGCGCTGTTCACTGCTTCGGAGCAATGGCGAAGGTTCCTGCGGGAAGACCCGCACGCCCTGCATCAGGCTACGGCGCGTTTCATGGTGGAAAGCGTGCGGTTGGATACCTGGCTTGCCGTGCGGAAATGGGACCTGCCGGTGCTGGTGTTGCTGGCCGGGCAGGAAAAGATCGTCGATAACGCCCGCACCCGGGCGTGGGCAGACCGTCGGCTGCGGAAGAAACAGGTGATCGAGTACCCCGCTGCCTACCACACCCTGGAGTTTGAGGCCGACACCACCTGGCGTGACCATTTTCTGGCTTGGCTAGGCAATGTGAAATGAGCCGGGTTTTGGTGGAAATCGCTGTGACTGGCCTGCCGGACGGCTTGGCTGCAGCCCGAGCAGGTGCTGACCGGTTGGAGGTGTCCAGCGCCCTGTCTGTGGGCGGGGTGAGCCCATCGCTGGGTTTGGTGAAAAGTTTGATCCGGGAAACCGGCCTGCCGGTGGTGGTGTTGCTGCGGGCCCGCCCGGGGGGCTTTGAAACGGACCAGGCTGACTTGCGTGTGATGCTGGCGGACGCGGAGGCATACTCCGCCGCCGGTGCCGAGGGTTTGGCGTTTGGTTTCACCCGCGATGGCCGGATCGATCAGGAGGCCTGCGCAGCAGTGCGGAAAGTGATGGGCCAGGCCAAGGCGGTTTTCCACCGGGCATTCGATCGACTGGTGGAACCTTTTTCAGCCCTGGATGAATTGGTGGATCTGGGATTCCACCGTGTGCTCACTTCCGGCGGCCCACCCACAGCGCTCCAAGGAATTGACACCCTGCGCCGGTTGGTGGAAAAGGCCGCCGGCCAGCTTGACATCGTAGCGGCAGGCGGTGTGCGGGTCGGAAATACCCAGGCCTTGCTAGCTACTGGCCTGAAACAGTTGCACGCCTCGTGCAAGGCCCCGTTTGAATCGGCGGGTGGTTTGGTTGGGCAGGAGGATCCGGAGCGGGTGGATTTGGGGCAGGTGGCCGAACTAGCTAGGGTAGTTCGAGAGGGGAATGGTTCGGTAGAATAGATGTAAAAGGTTTTCGGGAAGATTTTCCATGAGCCATTCCACCATCACCATCACCGTGGATGAAAAGGCCGCCAACAGCATGGCATTGGCTTCGCCGGAAATCCGTCGAAAAGTGGAAGCCATGCTCGGGTTGCGGATTGTTGAGCTTCTAGGCCAAGAGCCTAGATCGCTAGAAGAAATCATGACCCAGGCTAGCGACGAAGCCAGACGAAAAGGCTTGACACCAGAAATCCTCGAAGAATTACTTCGTGGGGACTGATAGGCGGATCATTTTGGATACGGGAGTCGTTTTCAGCGGAATCCTGATGCGGGATTCGGTGCCAGGTTTGGTTTTGTCCAGTGTAGGTTCGGCCGGAAAACTAATCGCATCCTTGGAGACCCTGGCTGAGTTGGAAAATGTCCTCTGGCGGAAGAAGTTTGACCGGTACATCAGCGAAGCGATACGTGTGGAGTCTGTCCAGCGGATTTTTCGAATGGCTGAAATGGTGGAGGTTTTGGAAAAGCTGAAGATTTGTCGAGATCCAAAAGACGACAAATTCCTCGAATTGGCGGTTGCTGGAAAAGCGACCCACCTCGTCACGGGTGATGATGACCTGCTGGTTTTGAATCCCTTCCCGGGTTGTGAAATCATCAGTCCGGCTGAATTTTTGACCAGTATTCGCAGTTGATTGTGAAAGCTGGTTATCTCCTGAGCGCATAAAGCAGCGCCGCCTTGCCCAGCAGGGCCGCGCTGTCGAAGTCGTGGCCCAGGCAGTCGGAAGACTTGGTGCGCTCCAACGCGCAGCCCAGATCGTATTTGCTGTAGATGATGGCCCAACGACCGTTGATCTTCACCCCCTCCAGCTTGGGCGCGCCGGGCGGGTAGCCGGTGTTGCCCTTGCCGGCGGGTTTCTCGCGCCGGCAGCGCACCTCCTCGATTTTCTTGCCGTTCAGCTCGGCGGAATAGAGCTCATCATTGAGGGGGATCGGTTCCAGGGCGGGTTTGGGCTGGCCCGGAGCGACTTCCAGGCCGTCAAGTAGGTTGACGACAAACTCGCGGAACGCCTTGTCGAATTCCGGGGCCCCGCAGCAGGCGTCGGCCAGCAGCACGCCGCCGTTTTCCAGCGAGAATTGCAGGCGCTTCAAACGGGCGGTTGGGAAGGAGAACGCCTTGCGGCCGTGCATGTAGAAGAAGCGGAAATCCAGCACATTCTCATCGTCGGGTGTGAGGATGGCCGGCTCGGGCACCACATCGACACCCAGCTTGCGGGTTTCCATCATCAGGTGCCGCATCGCCTTGGGGGCTGGCTGCCAGTCGCCATCGTGCTTCAATTGCGCCACCCGCAGGAAGCCGCGCCGCACGGGGATCTTCTGGCTTTCCCGCGCCACCTCCACCTCGGTGAGGCGGGGCTTGGGGGCCTCGAGTCCCGTCGCGTAGGCGACGATGTTGGCCCCCAGCTTGAATGCCAGCTCGCCCCTGGGTGACTTGCGATCGTTGGCTTCCCAGTAGCCCGTGATGGGGCGCTCGCTGTACACCGCCACAATTTTGCAACCTTGGGAAATCGCCCAAAGGGGGTAATCTTTGGCCGAGACGATGAACTTTCCCGAGGCGCTGTAGATGGGGTGGCCCTCCGGCAGCAGCATCAGCTCGTTGTCCGGGAACAGGTCCTTCATCAGCGCGCGGAATTCAGTGTCGAACTCCCGCTTGCCACAGCAGGCCTCGGCCAGCAGGAATCCCCCGTTGGCGAGGTATTCCCTGAGGATTTCCTTTTCGCGGCCGGCGGGGGCTCGGGAGTGGTGGTTGAAGAAGACGATGGGGCTGGGTAGCAGCTCATCGGCCAACTGGCGGATAGCATCCCTGTCGTTGGCGTCGGTGTTGCGCACATCGTAGTTCTGCCAGGCGAGCGGCATGCCGCGGAACAGCTCCTTCGAGCAGAAATCAGTGAGGTGGCGCAGATCGGAACGCTTGTTGTTCCAGCCCTCGCCACGGTTGTGCGCCATCTTGCTGATGAGCACCGGGGTGCGGCCCTTGCCCAGGAACAGCAGGCTGAAGCTGGTGGCCACCACGGGCCAACTGTCGAGGCCGAAGGCGGCCTCGCCGGCCGGCGCGCCCCAGGAACCGTCGGCCCGCTGGTTGTTGACCAGGTAGACGCAGCCCAGGCGGTACCAGTCGTGCCCGCCGAAGAAGCGCTCGCCGGTCAGGCGCCCGGCGCGCTCGATGCCGTACAGGCCGTAGTAGACATGGTGCAGTTGGCGGACGGTGTTGCGGTCGAGCCGTCCGGGGAAGTTGGTGGCGATCCATTCCACCGCTTTTTTCAGCGGGATGTTCTCGTCGTAAACGCCGCAATTCAGGGCGGAGCCGTCGGGCTGCAGCTTGGCGCGGCCGGTGTTCAGGTCCATGCCGCAGATGATCAGGTTGCACAGGCCCGCGGTGGTCATGGTCATGGTGGTGAAGCCACCGCCGCGGTAGGCCCAGCCACCGTCTGGCAATTGCGACTTGAGGAAGAATTCCCGCACCTCGGCCATGGCTCTCGGGTCGACCTGGGCCCCGGCAAGCAGGGCCTCGTGCAGGCCCAGCAAGGCGTACTGCGTGTTGGAGTTGTCGGGGGCTCCGGGTTCGTTGGTGTACCCCCAACCGACCATGCCGCCCCGGGCCCCGGTCTTGGCCCGCACCAGCCAGTCGGCGTTGCGCTGGATCAGCGGCTTATCCCGGGGGTCGCCCGCCATGGCGAAGACCATCGTCTGCAGGCCGACGGTGTAGGTCTGGGCGGGCTCGACGGTGCGCAGGTATTTGAGCCCGCGCTGGATTATCTCGTCTTCCACCGGCACGCCGGCCTGCAGGAGAGCCAGCATGGCCAGGGAGCTCCAGCCGCCCTTACGGGCGGTGCTTTCGGCATCCACCTCCCAGTGACCCCTGCCCTGCTCCTGGTCGCGCAGGAACTGGATGCCCATGTCGATGGATTTGCGCACCTGGTCGACCAGTTTTTCCTGGGCGTGGAGACAGGAGGGCAGGCTGGCCAGAACCAGAAAAGCCATGAAGGCAGTCAGGAATTTTTTTTGGGGGCGACAAACGGCCATGGGGGGATTCCTGTCATCGTGTTGCGGGTTGGTTATGGTCCCTTGGCCAGGGGAGTTGCCCCAGACTTGGGGCGGCCCATGAACAGGGCGACTTCCCCGTATAAAACGCCTTCCAGATCTCTCAAGGCGTGTTCGATATCTTCCGATTGGCCCATTTTGCTGGTCCAACGGCCATTTTCCAATTGCCGCGCCATGTGGGTTGGCTTTCCACCCTGGGCGAAAATGGCGATTTTTTCCATACCGGGCTCGGGTTGGTCGTTTTTTGCCTTTGCGAATCCCAGCGCCTCAAACGCCAACCGGAATGAATCGATGGTTTCCAGCCGGGGAATTTCAGGTGGCCAGAAGTTTAGACCCAAAGGATCAGGCCACCACCAACGGTCGGATTCACCCGCCGCCCAAGCGATGCAGTTGTAATCCGACACTGCCGGGCTGGTCACGGCATAATTGCCCGATGCCAAGGCTGGAAAAGCCATTTCCAAAGGGTTCATGCCAACCAACCGTTTTCATGACCCCAGTTCAACCAAGCTTTTGCCATGGCTTGAACTTTTCCCTGGTCATCGGTTGCCACGGGATTCTCTCCTGTGATCGCTGTCAGGGCCCAGAACCACGGTTCTGGCTTCTTTTTCAATTCGGCCAAAATCAGAGGAATGGCCTGGGGGCCGAAACCAATGATTCGTTGGTAGGCCGGATGCGTCGCTATTTCCGTGGTGGAGGAAAGAAAAGCGGTTTCCTGGCGCCACCTGGTGGCCAATTCCTGAAAAAGGGCCGCAAGTTGACAGGGTGGGGCCAAGGTGGAAAGGCTCATGACGGATGCCTCCAATCAACGAATGCCTCACTTTACCCCAAATCCCCTGCCGCCCGTCAGGGCAGGTGCTTGGAAGGAGGAGTCTGCCCGGCTACACTAGAGCTTGAGTTTGTCGCCAGGGGTGTCGGCGGATTGACCGCCGGCTGAGAGCAGACCCTTCGCACCTGATCCGGATCATGCCGGCGCAGGGAGCGCGACCGCGCGGAACACCGCGCCGGGGCGGCTGGAAGGGGTTTTCCCCAGAGGATCCGCCCGATGCCTACCCAATTGGAACTGGCCCGCAAGGGCGAAATCACGCCCGCCATGGAGTTTGTGGCCCGCCGCGAGGAGGTCGAGCCCGAACTGGTCCGTTCCGAGGTGGCACGCGGTCGCCTGGTCATTCCCGCCAATGTCCACCACTTGGCCGGATCGCTTGAGCCGATGGGTATCGGCGTGGCGTTGCGCTGCAAGATCAACGCCAACATCGGCAACAGCGCCGTCACCTCCAAGGCCGATGAGGAGCTGGAAAAGCTGCACACAGCCGTTCACCTCGGCTCCGACACCGTGATGGACCTGTCCACCGGCGGGGATATCGACGGCATTCGAAGGGCGATCATCGCCGCCTCCCCGGTGCCCATTGGCACCGTGCCGATGTACCAGGCGGTGAAGGACATCCGCGACATCGCCGACCTGAAGGTGCGCGATCTGCTGGATATGGTCGAACGCCAGGCCCAGCAGGGCGTGGATTACATGACCATCCACGCCGGAGTCCTGCTGGAGCACCTGCAACTCACCAGCAAGCGGGTGACCGGCATTGTCAGCCGGGGCGGGTCGCTGATCGCCCAGTGGATGCTGGTCCGCCACGAGCAGAACCCCTGGTACACCAATTTCGATGAACTGAGCGAGATTCTGCGCGCCCATGATGTCACCTACAGCTTGGGGGACGGTCTGCGCCCCGGGTGCCTGGCCGATGCCAACGACGAGGCGCAATTCGCGGAGCTGAAGACCCTGGGCGAACTCACGCTAAAGGCCTGGGAGCATGGCGTGCAAACCATGATCGAGGGGCCTGGCCATGTGCCGATGCACTTGGTGAAGATGAATGTGGAAAAACAGCGGGAAATGTGCCACGAGGCACCCTTTTATGTGCTGGGTCCGCTGGTGACCGATATCGCCCCGGGATATGACCATATCACCAGCGCCATCGGTGCCGCCTTGGCTGGTGAGGCTGGTGCGGCGATGCTGTGCTACGTGACTCCCAAGGAGCACTTGGGCCTGCCCAACAAGGACGATGTGCGTCAGGGGGTGATCGCCTACAAGATCGCCGCCCATGCTGCCGATATCGCCCGGGGCCGCAAGGGAGCCCGGGACCGGGACGACGCGTTGAGCAAGGCGCGGTTTGAATTCGATTGGAACAAACAATTCGAGCTGTCGCTCGACCCGGAAACCGCCCGGCGCATGCACGATGAGACCTTGCCCCAGGATGTGTTCAAGTCCGCCAAGTTTTGCAGCATGTGCGGTCCCAAGTTCTGCTCGATGCGGGTGACGCAGGATATCCGCAAGCTGGCAGCGGAGCAGGAGGCAAAGGCCGAAGGGGAGCGCAAGTCGCTAAGCTTGGCCTGATTAGGAAAATATAGCGAAATCAATCGATAATTATTGATTCCACTATATTTATAACGGATGCCCAAGATGAGTGTTGGGCATCCGGTTTTCAGCTGCGATAACGGTTGGTGGCCCCATTTGGACAAAAGGTGGTGGCGGGGTTGGCAAAAACGGGGACAGACTTCCCGCCATGGCTTAAACAGGCTGGAAAAAGCCGTGTTGCCTTGACCCCGTTGTGGCCGATGGGTAGGGTGGTAACTTCCCAAAAAGCTTCCAAAAAACGGAACTAGCGGGACGAACAGAGGCGATTTGCTGGCTTGGGGTGCCCGAACGGGGCGCCTTGGGCCGGTCAGTTTTTCAGGAATTTGAGGCATCATGCCCACGATCAACCAGTTGGTGCGCAAGCCCCGCGTCGTGCAGCACAGCAAGCCGAAGCACCCTGCCCTTTTGGGATGCCCCCAAAAGAAGGGCGTGTGCCTTCAGGTCAAGATCATGACCCCGAAGAAGCCCAACTCGGCGCAGCGAAAAATCGCCCGTGTGCGCTTGAGCAACGGCATCGAGGTGACCGCCTACATCCCCGGTGAAGGTCACAACCTCCAGGAGCACTCCATCGTGCTCGTGCGCGGTGGCCGTGTGCGCGACCTTCCCGGCGTGCGTTACCACATTGTTCGCGGCGCGCTCGACTCCCAGCCGGTCCAGAACCGCAAGCAGGCCCGTTCGAAGTACGGTGCCAAGCTCGACAAGGGCAAGTAATCGTGCGGGCGGCGTGATTGCCGCCTGAACCCGAATGGGCTCTCAGAACACCACAGGACAGGACCAGAACGAACATGGGCAAGCGTACCGCCAGCGCCGAGAAATTGATCGCCGACCCGCGCTTCAACAGCAAGCTCGTCAGCAAGTTTGTGAACTGCCTGATGTGGAGCGGCAAGAAGGCCACCGCCACCCGCATCATGTATGGCGCGATGGACCAGATCATCAACCGCATGCCCGGTATCGACCCGCTTGAGGTCTTCACCGTCGCCATCGAGAACGTGAAGCCGACCGTCGAGGTGCGCAGCAAGCGCGTCGGCGGCGCGAACTACCAGGTCCCCATGCAGGTGAACCGCGTTCGTCAGCAGAGCCTGGCGATCCGCTGGATCATCGCCGCCTGCCGCGGCAAGACCGGCCGCCCGATGCACCTGCGTCTGGCCGAGGAATTGATGGCAGCCTTCAACCGTCAGGGTGAGGCGGTCAGCAAGCGCGAGCAGACGATCAAGATGGCCGAGGCCAACAAGGCGTTCAGCCACTTCGCCTGGTAATCGGGTCGGGAAAATCCATCAGGCCGAGCCCCAGCCGCGCGTCGGGGGTTCGGCCTTGTCGCTTGAAGCGCCGCGCCCGCGGATTCCGCCATGGCCCGCCAAACGCCGCTATCCAGCATCCGCAACCTGGGCGTCATCGCCCATATCGACGCGGGCAAGACAACCACCACCGAGCACATCCTGTACTACGCCGGGGCCGTCCACCGGCTGGGCGCCGTGGATAGCGGCAACACCACCACCGATTACGACCAGGAGGAGCAGGAGCGGGGCATCACCATCTACTCCGCCTGCATCCCGCTCGACTGGAAAGATCACACCATCAACCTGATCGACACCCCGGGGCATGTCGATTTCACCGCGGAGGTGGAACGCAGCCTGCGCGTGCTGGATGGTTGCGTGGTGGTGTTCGACGCGCAGAAGGGCGTGGAGGCCCAGTCGGAAACGGTGTGGCGCCAGGCCGACCGCTACGGCGTGCCGCGCATGGTGTTCATCAACAAGATGGATGTGGTGGGGGCGGATTTCGCCGCCGCCCTCGAGGCGGTCACCGAACGGCTCGACGCGCGACCGGTGCCGCTGATGCTCCCTGTCGGCGCGGGGGGGCAATCCGACTCGTCGCATCCATTCGAGGCGGTGGTTGACCTGCTCGAGCAGAAGATGCTGCGGTTCGAGCGGGCCGACAACGGCAAGACCATCACCCTGCACCCTGTTCCGGAGGAGATGGCCGACGAGGTCGCCGCGGCGCGCGCCAGCCTGTTTGATGTGCTCACCGAGGACGACCCGGACGACCTGATCACCACGACGGTGCTCGAGGGTGGGGAGCCCGACATCGCCAAGGTGCGCCAGCTCATCCGGCAGGCCACCATTGGCCTGAGGATCCAGCCGGTGTTTTGCGGCTCAGGCCGCGAGCACATGGGGGTGCAGCCGCTGCTGGACGGCGTGGTGCATTACCTGCCCAGCCCGCTGGACCGGCCGGCTGTGGTGGGGGCGAATCCCAAACGCACCGACAAGGAGGAGTCGCGCAAGCCCGACCCCAAGGAGCCGTTCGCCGGCCTTGTTTTCAAGCTGGTGGCCGACTCGCATGGGGAGCTGGCGTTCGTGCGGATTTATTCGGGCGTGCTGAAGTCGGGCACGCGGGTGCTGAATGCCACGCGCGACACCAAGGAGCTGGTGGCGAAGCTGTATCACACCGAAGCCGACCCTTCCAAGCGCGACGAACTGGCGGAGGCTTCCGCCGGCGACATCGTCGCGGTGATCGGACTGAAGGACGCGGTGACTGGCGACACGCTGTGCGATCCCAACCAGGGAATATTGCTCGAGCGGATCCGCTTCGCCGAGGCGGTGGTGGCCCAGAGCGTGGAGCCTGAAAGCAGCGCCGACAAGCAGAAGCTGGCCGACACGCTGGAGATTTTGCGCCGGGAGGATCCCACCTTCACCGTGCGCACCGATCCCGAGACCGGCCAGACCCTGATGAGCGGCATGGGCACGCTGCACCTGGAGATCAAGCGGCACCGCATGGAGCGGGATTTCCGCCTGAAGATCCGCGTGGGCAAGCCCCGGGTGAGCTACCGCGAGACCATCCGCGAAGCGATCACCACCCAGGGCGAGTGCCAGCGTGTTGTGGCGGGCTCGCAGCTTTTCGCGCTGATGACGGTGGCATTCGAGCCGATCCCGCTGGAGGAGTACCTGGCCAAGCCGGAGGCTCCCGCAGAGGAGGTGGCCGCCAAGGGCAAGGGGAAGGGGAAAGGCAAGGACAAGGGCGCCGTGGCCGTGAGCACGGGCCCCGAGCTGGTGCGGGTGAAGAACAAGCTGAAGCACGATGAGCTGCCGGAGAATCTGTTGAAGGCCGCCATCGACGGGTTGAAATCGGCCCTGCAGTCGGGCGAGATCGGTTACCCGGTGATGGGTGTGCAGGCCACGCTGGTTTCGGCCAAGTTCGATCCGGCGGCCTCCAACGAGGTGGCGTTCACCGCCGCCGCGGCCGACGCGGTGCACAAGGCGCTGAAGGACAACATCGCCCTGCTCGAACCGGTGATGCGGCTGGAGGTGGTGGTGCCCGAGGAGTTCCTAGGCCCCATCACCGGTGACCTGAACGCTCGCCGCGCCGAGATCCGCGACATTTTGGTGCGTGGCAAGACCCGCGCGGTGGACGCGATCGTGCCTCTGGCGCGGCTGTTCGACTATGCCGACAAGATCCGCAGCCTGTCCCAGGGCCGCGCCTCCTCGACCATGGAACCCTACGCCTATGGTCCCGCCCCCGAGGAAGTGCTGCGGCAGATTTTGAACCCGGAGTATTGATTTTCGGTCCGTCTGGTGAACCACGGATGGAGTGGCCGCCAAAATTCTGGAAACGGCCACGGGTAAGAAACGCCGGATGGATTTCGAAAAACGAGAAAACCCCGTCGCCATTTGGGAAAAGTGGCGACGGGGTTTTGTTCTTATCGTGGCCAGGGCAGGCTCAGTTTTTCTTGGGGGCGCTGCTGTCGGCGGTGGTGGCTTGGGTTTCAGATCCGGATTTGTTGGCGGTGGCCCGGGCCGGGTCTGTGTTGGCGCCGCCACTGTTGAGAAGCGGGTCGGATGATTTGGATGCCAGAGACGAGGCGTTACCCGCCGGGCCGGTTGTGGCCGTGCCGCTGGATTTGCAACCCGATTGGCTGATCATCACCGTCAATCCGGACAGCAGTGCCAATCCCGCCAGGCGATGGGAAAAGATTGTTTCTGAAACCATGGCCGAAGACCCTCCCCGATGCGCAAGCATTCCCCATGGCCATGGGAGTGAGGGTGGTTCCGCCAAAACTTGAGCGAAATTTTTGTGATGGCGGGAGGTTTCTTGCCATCAACCGGAATAAGCGGAACAGATTGCCCGCCTTCCCGGCCAGCGGAAACGGCAAGCCCTTATTCCACGGTCACCAAGGGTTTGCCCAGCACCTCCATCATGGGCTCGATCCCCAAGCCGGGGGCCGTGCTGGCCTGAAGGCGGCCGTTTTGGCGTTGGGGTGCGCCGTGGGCGAAGGGCACAGTCACATAGCTGTTGAAGTCGGTGGAGCTGAACAGCAATTCGGTGGGCGTGCTGTGGGCCAGATGGCTGATGGCCGCGGTGACAATGTCGCCGCCCCAACTGTCCTCGATGGTCATGGCCACACCCAAAGAGGCGCACAAGTCGCGCGCCTGACGGGCCTTGGTCAGCCCGCCGAACTTGCTGATCTTGATGTTCACCACATCCATGGCCCGGTCGGCGTGGCCGCGCAGCAGCACATCCACGCAATCGATGTTTTCATCCAGGACGAACGGATGGTCGCAATGCCTGCGGACGGTGAGGCACTCCTCATAGGTGCGGCAGGGCTGCTCGATGTACACATCCAGATCACGCACCGCCTTGACCACCCGCAGGGCATCGTGCATCAGCCAACCGGTGTTGGCGTCGGCCACCAGGCGGTCGCCCGGTTCCAGTTTGGCGGCCACCGCATGGATGCGGGCGATGTCGGTGGCGGCGTCTCCGCCCACCTTCAGCTGGAACCTGCGGTACCCTTCGGCCCGGTATCCCGCCACCTTGGAAGCCATTTGTTCCGGCGATTCCTGGGAGATGGCCCGGTACAGCACGAAATCGTCGCCATAACGGCCGCCCAACAGCACGCAGGCCGGCTGGCCTGTCGCCTTGCCCAGGATGTCCCAGCAGGCCATGTCGATGGCGGATTTCACATAGGCGTGGCCCTGCAGCGCCGCATCCATCCGCCGGTTGAGCCGGGTGAGCTGAGTGGGGTCCTCGCCGAGGAGATGCGGCCCCAGTTCCACTATGCCCGCGCGGGCGCCGGCGGCGTAGGCGGGCAGGTAGAACGGCCCCAGCGGGCAGACCTCGCCCCATCCCACCAGGCCGGTGTCGGTTTCCACGCGCACGATGGTGCTGTCGAACACGCTGACTGATTTGCCGCCCGACCATTTGTAATCCCCCTCCACCAGGGGCAGGTCGACACGGTGGGCACGGATGGAGCGGATGCGCATGACAACCTCAGGGGTTTTCCTTGTCGGGATGGTTCAGGGGGTGCAGGGACAGGTCGGTGTGGCGGGCGATGAAGCGCAGCATGGTCTGGGTGGTGGGATCGGTTTCCCACAGCATCAGCCAAAGCATGATGGTGATATGGCCGCGGTTCGGTATTTCCTCGCATTCGACGGATACACGGTTCTGGGCCAGTCGGTCAGCGAATTTCCAGGATTTTTCCTCGCAGCCCGGGTAATCGTTGCTCGCGTGCAGGATGAGGAATGGGGGTTCGCTTCCGGTGACATGGCGGAGAGGCGACGCGTCCACATAGCTCTGGCGGTTGGCGCCCAGCACGGTGGCCATGCTCAACCCGATGAAATGCTCGAGCTTTTCCAGCGTGTCGGGCTGCACGAAGGTGTAGACCCCGCTCACCGAGATGACCGCGCGGATATCCCGTTGGGACAGCTTTTCGGCGATCAGGTACTTGGAGTCGGTTGCCAGCAGCGAGGCGAGGTGGCCACCGGCGGAATGGCCCGCCACCACGATGCGGTCCGGGCATCCGCCGTGGCGGGCGATGTTGTTTTTGGTCCAGGCGAAGGCCTTGGCCACATCCTCGATGTGGGCGGGGTGCTTCACGCCGGGGGACAGGCGGTAGCTGATCACCACGGTGGCCATCCCGTTGCGTGCGAAGGTCTCGCCCACCAGCGCGTAGGTCTTGCGGTCGCCCCGGGACCAGGATCCACCATGAATGAAGAACAGCACGGGGACATTCTTCGGTCCCTTGGGCAGGTACAGGTCGAGCTTGTGCTTCTGGGGATCGGCCTGGGGATCGGTGCGGTAGGGGATGTTGTCCAATACCTTCACCGGATAGTTGCCACCGGTGACCAGCCCAGAAGATGCCGTGTCGGCCTTGGCCATGGAGGGAGACAGTGCCGCCAACGCCAGCAACAGCACCGCCAGTTTTTTCCCGGTCCCGTCCATGGGCTTCTTTCCGATCCGCTTGCGGGCGGTTAACGGTCCTTTTGCTTGGTGATGCCGATGAGCAGGCCGGCGTCGATGTACTGGCCTCCCCGGGTTTGTTTGCAATGGATGGCCAGTGTGTTGGCGCCAGGCTTCAGGGTCTCCAGCGCCTTGCCGTCGAGGGGCAGCAGCTCGTAGCCGGTGGAGTAGCCGGGCAAATCGGCCACCTTCACGCCGTTGAGGTAGACTACTGCATCTTCATCGTGGTGGATATCGAGCGCCAGGAGGCCAGTTGGGACGGAATCCAACCGGAAGTCGCGACGCAGCCAGATTTCCTGCGTGTTCCACACGGTGCCGATACGGGAGTTGGGGGTGCCTTCGGTGCCGAATCCGCCCGTACCTTCCTTCCAGCCTGACGCGTCGAACCCGGGCTTTTCCCAATCCGCCCCGGGGGTGCTGGTGGTGAACCGCCAAGGTGTGGCCTTGGTGACGGCGGTGGGCAGCAGGTCGGTGAACTCCGGCTGGGCCTGGTACAGCCGCTCGTTCCATTCCCTGGCCTCGGGAGGCAGTTTCAGGATGGCGCGGTCGTAGGTCATCAGGCCGTTCACCTCCACCTCCACATCGGTGGTCTGGGTGTAGACCGCGGCGGCCAGACCTTTGCCCACCAGACCGCCCAGCCGCAGGTTCAGGTTCTTGTAGGCGTTGGCCAGCGAGGGACGGTCGCGGAAGCTCTGGTAGCCCCAATTGCCCTTCTGCAGCCACAAGTGACCTTCCAGAGGTAGCCCCAGACCGCCGTACTCGCCCAGCACGGCGGCACGCCGGTCCTCCAATCCGGGCATGCCCGGTCCGGGGTAGACATGGGCGTCCTGCATGTCGCCGCCCTTGCGGTCGGTCCAGCCGGAGGGGCCATCGACCAGGCGGGTGGGATCGAGCTTTTTGGTTTCCTCGAGGATCTCGTTGGTCTTGAACTGACCCCATCCCTCGTTGAAAGGAACCCAGACGACGATGCAGGGGTGATTGCGCTTGCCCTCGATGAGGGCCTTCAACTCCCTGCGGTAGATGGCCTCGCTGCGGGCCTCGCGGGTGATGTCGGGCTGGCCGGGGCCGATGTTCCGGTCGCCGTTGGGCATGTCCTGCCAGACCAGCAGGCCAGCCTTGTCGCAATGGTGGTACCAGCGTTCGGGTTCCACCTTCACATGCTTGCGGCACATGTTGAAACCCATTCGACGGGTCATCTCGATGTCGTACAGCAAGGCGGCGTCCGTGGGGGCGGTGTACAAACCGTCGGGCCACCAGCCCTGGTCGAGCGGGCCGAACTGGAAGAGTGGCTTGCCGTTGAGCAGCAGGCGGTTGGGGCCGCTTGGTTTGGCGGGGTCTTTGCCCACGGCTATGGAGCGCAGACCGAAGTAGCTGGTGACCCGGTCGCCGGAAGCGTGCCGCACCTCGAGGTCGTACAGGAACGGGTCGGCGGGCGACCAGGGCTTCACCAGGCTCAGCTTGATGGAAGATTCCTTGTTCTCGGTGATGGTGGCGCGCGCCACCTCGTCGTCCTCGGCGCGCACGACCACCGAGCAGGACTCGGGCTCGGTCCTTTCGCCGTCGGCGCGGACGGTGATTTTCAGCGAGCTGTTTTCGAGGTCGGGGGTGAGGACCAGACCGGTGATGCTGGAGCGGGGCACGGCCTCCATCCAGACGGTTTGCCATATGCCGGTGACGGGGGTGTACCAGATACCCTCGGGCTTTGAGACCTGCTTGCCGCGCGGTTGGGGGCCCTTGTCCGTCGGGTCCCACACGGCGACAGCCAGTTGCTGGGGAGTGCCCGGTTCGCCCCTCAGTTTGCCGGTGATGTCGAGCGAGAACGAGTCGTAACCACCCTCGTGTTCGCCTACCTTCTCGCCGTTGAGGAAGACCTCGCATTGCCAATCGACCGCGCCGAAGTGCAGCAGCACCCGCTGGCCCTGCCAGGAGGGTGGCACGGTGAAATCACGCTTGTACCAAAGGCGATTGGTATCGCCCACGGTTTTGCCCACGCCGGAAAGGCTGGACTCGGCGGCGAATGGGACCAGGATTTTCCCGTCCCACCGGGGGGGTCGGGTCTCCTCCCGCGGGCGGATGGCGTAGTCCCATAGGCCGTTCAGGTTTTCCCAGCGCTCGCGGACCATCTGCGGGCGGGGATATTCCGGAAGGACCTTGTCCGGTTTCACCTCGGCCGCCCACCGGGTGGAGATGGGGACCGGTGCCGGTTTCCACGAGCCTGACTGACCCAGAACCAAAATGCCAGCCAGACCAACGAGCCCGATCATGCGACTCCAGCTCCTGCGAGGCCAAATCTTCGGGAAGGGGCTCACTTGAGCTCGACGGTCACCTTGGCGGGTTGCAGGCAGGTCTTCTCGTCGCAGGCCTGGAAGCTGATCTGCATTTTCAGCGGGCCCTTCTTGTCAGCGGGCACATACACCTGGATCGTCTGCTTGCCCTCGTAGGTGACATAGTTGCCCACCACCGGATCGATGACCTGCTTGCCTTTTGGATAAACCACCTCGGCTTTTTCGCCCACCACGGTCACGGTGGTCTTCACGCTGTCGAGGTCCTCGTTGCCGGCTGGGTTGGCGTAGAGGTGCCAGCCCTTCTCGATTTCCAGTTCCACCAGCACCAAGCGCTTGCCACCCTTGGCCGCGCTGGCCGCGCCTTCCCTGGCGGTAGCTTTCACCACGCCTTCGGATTTTTTCCCCTGGGCGATGGCCAAGGGGACCAGAGCCATGCCGAGCATGAGGCAGAAGAAAGCGCGACGGGGCGAGAGGGATGCCATGGGTTTTGCTCCTGATTGCATGGTGGAAGATCGAACCTGTGGCCCGATACTTTCCGCCTGCTGTATCCTATGCGCAAGGCCAGTTAAAAAGGCACCGGAGATCGCCGATGCGCGGGGGCACCATGTGGCGTGTGGCGATATTAGCGGCCTGCCTGGCCACTGCCTCAGGGGCTCAGGAAAAATCGGCGGAGGAAGCAGCCAAGGGGGGTAGCCTGGCGGAATCGGCCCGCATGGCTGGCGAATATGCCAAGCTGGCTGGGATGCAGGCTGTGGCGGTCCAGCAGGCTGAGGCCGTCACGGTGGTCATGCCGCAAAGCCTGTCGAAGCAGATGTCCGCGGTTATCGCCTCGGTGAATCGTTACCATGCCGCGGCCTTGAAGGGGACCAGCCGACAGGGTGCGGATTTTTGGGGCAAGCGGCTGGTGGTGGTGGTCTTCACCGAGCGAAACCAGTTCGCCAGCCATGTCCGCCGGGTGGAAAAGCGCAGTTTTGATCCCTCCGAACGGGCCTCCATCGTGGTGGGGGAGGATCAGCCGGTCGTGGGTATTTGGGTGGAAACTCCCAACACACGAGCCGGCGTACCGCCCAGCGTGGAAATCCAGGTGAGTGAAAAGGTGGCTGCCGCTGTGTTGGCGCGGGCGGCGGGGGCCAAAAACCCCGTCCCGGACTGGCTCCCCGAGGCTTTCGGGCGGGCGACCAGTTTTCAGGCCGCGGGGCCCAATGGCCGGTCTTACCTGGCCGAAATCCGTCGTAATGCGCAGCTGTACACAAGGAGCCAGCAAGAGCCCCCCTGGAACGCCAAACAGGAAGGCTTGCAGACCCAATCGGCTCAGGCCGCATTTGTCTATTGGGTCACCTACGGGCCCAAGGCCGGGAAAATGGCGGATTTGGCCAAGCAATTCGTGCCCGAGGAAAATCAGGAGCGGGTGGAATTTCCCCAAGCCCTGCAAAGGGCCCAATTGTCCGGGGATCAGACCTTGGGAAGCTGGCGGGATTGGGTGGCTATATGGCGATGACGGTGGAATAGGTTGTAACCTATTAATTTCAATTGACTTGTGGCTGGAAATGGCCCGGCTGAGCAATTTAGCGGTCCGGCCTCCTCGCCGCCTGATGAAAACCGTTCAAAACGCCGAGAAAAGACGGATGGCGGGGTGATCTACCTTGCCCGGAGAGCCTGTTTTTCGATAGTTTGGATGTTTTCCCGCTCCGTGGAGAATTTATCCTCCCGGCCATGGTGCCCGCCTCAGGTGGCGTGAGCAGTGGCCCGTTGAGCCAGGGGATGATGAAAGGGGCCTTTGCGCCATGTCTCTCGGTATTCTCGCCCTGAAAGTGGGCATGACCCAGGTTTTTGATGAAAAAGGGACCGCCCACCCCGTGACCGTGCTGCAAGCCGGTCCCTGCCCAGTGCTTCAGGTGAAGACGGTGGAGAAGGACGGCTACAACGCGGTTCAGGTGGGTTTCCTCGACAAATCGCGTAAGCGCTCCACTCGGGCTGAGCGTGGCCACGTGGCCGCCGACCTGTCCTCCAAGCGTCGCGAGGGGATCAAGCAGGGCGGCACCGCCGACACCCTGTCCGCCAAAGCCGATTGCGAGCCGCAAAAGCATATCCGCGAGTTCCGCCTGACGGAGGCCGCCTCGGTGGCCGTGGGCGCCAAGCTGACCGTGGGCGAGGTGTTCAAGGAAGGCCAGAAGGTCGATGTGATCGGCACGACCAAGGGCCGCGGCTACTCGGGCACGATGAAGCGCTGGAACTTCGCGGGTTTGCCCGCCAGCCACGGCGCCAAGAAGGTGCACCGCTCGGTTGGTAGCACCAGCTCGCTGGCCAGCAACCGCGGTTTCGGCCGGCCCAAGAAGGGCAAGAAGATGCCCGGCCAGTACGGCGCCGAGCAGGTCACCACCCGCAACCTGCAGATCGTCAGCATCGACGCCGAGAACAATGTGGTGCTGATCCGCGGCTCGATCCCCGGACACAACAACGGCCTGGTGATGATCCGTCCGACCAACAAGGTGAAGCGCAAGGCCCAGTGACCCGGCTGGATTCGCCGGTGTGATCCGGGTCATGCGTTGACGATCAGTCAGTGGCCCGGGTAACATCGAACAGTCGGGTTCGCCTGGCTGGACCGGTAAGATAGCTCAGTCGGTAGAGCACAGCCCTGAAAAGGCTGGGGTCGTGGGTTCAAGTCCCACTCTTACCAATCGCCTCCCGTGGCACACCAAAACCCCGCCGTTTCAGGCGGGGTTTTTTGTTTTTACGGACATTTCCCGGGCAGGGGCCGGAATAACCGGCCCTGGCGAGGGGCAAACGGGGCGATATTCCCCCGAATTTCTTAGACCCATCCGGATCGCATTGCTAGGCTGAATCGGCACCTTTGGGGATGAATAACATGCGTTCCGCCAATCGCCGGTTGTTCCTGGGGACATCTTTCACCACCTTGGGGTCGGGCAGCGTGCTGCTGGGGCAGGCGGCGGACAAGGTTGCCGCACCCAAGACATCGAAGGACGCCGAATTTGAGGCGATGCAAAGGAGGCTGGGGGCCGAGTTGCCCAGGTTCCAGCCCCAGACCCTGTTTCTGACCTGGCATCGCGATCCCACCACGACGATGGTGGTGCAATGGATTGGCACGCGGGGGGAGACTCCGGACACCACGGTCTTCTTCACCGATGACGCGAGGCTGACGGCGCGCAAAAATCCCCTGGCCCCGGTGGACCCGAAGGAAAAGCCGGTGACGGCCCCCTGGCGCAGTGTGTTGCCCAGGGCCCGGTACTTCCCGATGACCGATTTCCTGGTCTACCGGGCCGAGCTGACCGGGCTGGCACCGGGGACCGAGCACCTGTTCAAGATTGGCAAGGCGTCGCCGACCTGGCGTTTCCGCACCATGCCGGCCAAGGCCAACGACAGCTTTTCGTTCGTCTCAGGCGGCGACTGCGGGGTGAATCTGGCCTGTCTGGAGAACAACCGGCTGGCGGCCCGGCAGGACCCGATGTTCGCGGTGATCGGCGGCGACCTGGGCTATGACAACGGGCGGTCGGCCGAGACCAGCCTGGCGTTCATCCGTAATTACTCCACCACCATGGTGGACAGTCGGGGCAGGCTGATTCCCCTGGTGCCCTGCATCGGCAACCACGAGGTGGATGGCGGGTACGGTTCGCGGGACAAGGCCACCTTCTTTTACCCGCTGTTCGACGGACTTTTTCCCGAGACCGGCTACAACACGCTGGATTTTGGGGACTATCTGAGCCTGGTGCTGCTGGACACGGGGCACACCTCGAAAGTGGAGGGGGCCCAGGCGGCTTGGCTGGACCGCACCCTGGCCGCGCGGAAGGACCTGCCGCACACCATCGTGGTCAACCATGTGCCGGCCTATCCGTCCAACCGCAACCCCGTCGGCACCATCGGCAAGGATGGCAAGACGGTGCACGGGACTGGCGAGAACCAGCGGAAGCACTGGGTGCCGCTGTTCGAGAAGCACCGGGTGCCCGTGGTGCTGGAGCACCACGACCACACCTTCAAGCGGACCAAGCCGCTGATGGGCGGCCTGCAGCACTCCAACGGCGTGCTGTACCTGGGCGATGGTTCGTGGGGGCGGCTGCGCATTCCCCGCGCGGACGACCAACTGCATGTGATGGTGAAGACCAGCGACGACTACCACATCTCCCTGCACAAGCTGGAAGGGGCGGAGCGGTTTCACCTGGCGATGGACCACACCGGCCGGGTGATGGACACCTGCCGCAGCGGCCAGCGGAAGGCCGGGATCGTTCCGGTAAGCGGCTGATCGTTTCGGTCACCAGCCCAGGGGCTCGTCGCGGCGGGTGTTCTCTACGCGCAGCGCGAGGCGACCAGCCAGGGCTTCCCGCAACAGCGGGAGCAGGTGCTCACGCCGCCAGCCGTGGGATAGCAGCCCCTCGGTGGGATCGGTTTCCCCCGCCAGGTGCAGGCGCACCAGCGTTTTCAGTTCGGCCTGCGTGGCCGCCAGCGGTTGGGCCAATCCGGCGCGGGCGCAATGGTGCTGCAGCACCAGTTGCAGGAAGCTGACCAGGGGCTGGGCCTGGGGGGCCTCGAGGTCGCGCGGCGCGGGCTCGGGCCATTGGTCCCTGGGCAGGTTGCGCGCCTGCTCTATCACCTCCACCAGGGTGGGAATGTCGCGCTTGGCGATACCGCGCATCAGTTCCAGGTCGCCCGGCTTGGACGTCATGCGCCGGGCCAGCTCCACCAGCAGGTCGTCGCGCATCAGCACACGGACCGGGCGGTTCAGCTCGTTGGCCCGTGACTCGCGCCAGCCGTGAATGGCCCGAAGCACCGCCAGACGCCTGGGGTCGAGGCTGCCGGCCCCTTTCAGCTTGCGCCAGCGTTCATCGCCTTGGATGCGGACCGGATCGACGCTGTTGATCTGGCGGGTGGTTTCCTCCTCCATCCAACCCTGCCGGCCGGTTTCGGCCAGGCGTTTGGACAGGATTTCCTCGAGGGACAGCAGGTAGCGGACATCATCGTAGGCGTAGGTGACCTGGTCGCGGCTGAGGGGGCGCGTGCGCCATTCGGTGAGGGTTTCGCCCTTGCGGAGGCGGACCCCCAGTTCCTGTTCGGCCAGAGCCCCCATACCCAGCGGGAAAACCGGTCCGGTCAGGCCGGCTGCCACCTGGACATCGAACAGGCCGGCAGGGGGCAATCCTGCCCACTGGCGGCAGAGACGGATCTCCTCGCGCCCACCGTGGACCACCACCCGGCGACCCGGTTCCGCCACCACCCTCCAGAAAGGGGTGATATCGTCGATCGACAACGGATCGACCAAATAAAGGGCATCCGGGGTGGCCACCTGGACCAGGCAGAGCTTGGGGATGTAGGTTTCCTCCCCCACAAACTCGGTGTCAAAAGCCCAGACAGGCAGTTGGACCAGTTTGTCCAGCAGCGGGCGCAACTGTTCACCCGAGGCGATGTATTCCTCGCGGACAGTCCCGCGGGAAGTTTGCGGGTTTTCGGGGGCTGGCATGCGGGCCTCGGTCCAATTACGCTTCCCGCTCAAGGTGGGGGAGCCTGCGGGGTGGGCGCCGGACGCGCCTTCGCCCCTCAGATTACAATCTGACGGGGTGGCAGGGAAATGCGGAAGTGAAGCGCCGGCAAGGCTTTGGGAACGGGTTAGGGGAGGCTGGGGCCATGGTGGAAGCATTTCTGGGCCAGAAGGTGGTGATCGACCTGGCCAGCGAATATGTCTGCCTGGGGACGCTGACGGGCATCCACGATGGATTCCTGGAACTGCAAAACGCCGACCTGCACGATTTGCGCGATACCGAGACCACCCGGGAAAATTATGTGCACGCAAGCCTGTCGACGGGAATCAAACGCAACCGCAAACGGTTGTTTCTTTCCCGGGCGCAAGTGGTGGCGATCGCGTTGATGGACGAGGTGATCGGGGAATGATCCGGGCATCTTGCCGGCTTTTCCCGTAACATTCCCTGAAAATCACGCTCCCCAGACCCGGAAACACCGGAGAGGAACCGATGGCTGGCGTTTCCCCCTTTGATCATGCGGCCCGGCGGGAGAAGCTGCGGGCCCTGCTTCCCACCCTGGATCTGGAAACCATGGTGGTCAGCCGTGGGGTGCATGTGCGCTTCCTGACCGGGTTTTCGGGAGACAGCACCGTGCTGCTGGTGGGCCGGTCCGGGGACCTGGTGGTAAGCGATGGCCGGTACACCGAGCAACTGGCGCGCGAGTGCCCGGGACTGGAGGTGCATGTGCGGCCACCCAGCCAAAAACTGGTGGATGCGGTGCCCCAGGCGCTTGGATCGTTGGGGGTGAAGCGGGTGGGTGTGGAATCGGCCAGCGTGACGCTGGCGGAAATGGAGCGCTGGCGGGAGATTCTGCCCACCCTGGAGTGGAAATCCTGCCTGGGGGTGGTGGAGGGCTTGCGGGCGGTGAAGGATGCGCGGGAGCTGGAGGAGATCCGCCTGGCGGTTGATCTGGCCCAGCGGGGTTACGCGCGATGGCGGGCCGAGGGTTTCGCGCCGGGCACCACGGAAAAGCAGGCTTCTGACCGGCTGGAATTCACCCTGCGGGGCTTGGGCGCCCAGGAATCCGCCTTCCCGCTGATCATCGCGGGGGATGATGGGGCCGCCTTGCCCCATTACCATCCCGGACCGAAGGCGCTGCCAGAGAACGGAGTGCTGCTGACCGACTGGGGAGCGCAAACCAGCCACGGGTACAAGAGCGACCTGACCCGCACCACGGTCCTGGGCCGGGGGCCCAGATCGTTTGCCGAAACCCCGGAGCTGGCCCCGACGCACGAGTCAGTGCGGGCAGCGCAGCAGGCGGCGGTGCCCTGGCTGCGGCCCGGTGTGGAATGCGCCCGGGTAGACCAGGCCGTCCGGGAGTCCTTGGCGAAGGTTAATTTGGAGCAATATTTTGTGCACGGGACCGGGCATGGCTTTGGGCTGGAGATCCATGAGGCGCCCTGGTTTCGGCAGGGGAACTCCGAAACGCTGCAAGCCGGTATGGTGGTGACCATCGAGCCGGGGGTATATTTCCCGGGAAGATGGGGAATTCGGGTAGAGGATGATTACCTGGTCACCCCCGAGGGAGGGGTATGCCTGAGCAGCCTGCCACGGGGACTGGAGCCCGGGGCAATCAGTTGATAAAAAAAGAAAAGTATTGGATTCAAAGAAAGGAAGGCGGTTGTGGCGGAAGAATCGCCCCAGGCTGGCGGCCCGGGACCCTTCGAAACACGGACCATTCGCGAACTGGTGGGCCTGATGAGTCGCCACGACCTCGCCGAGCTGGAGCTGAAGGACGGTGAGCGCAGCATCAAGCTGAAGCGGAATGTGCCGGTGCTGACCGCGATGCCGGTGGCCGCGCCGGTCGCCGCTCCCGTGTATGCTCCGGCCCAGGTGGCTGCCGCCCCGGCCCCGACGGGCGAGGCGAAGCCCGCCAAGGCGTTGCTGGAAATCAAGAGCCCGACACCAGGCACCTTCTACGCGCAGGACAAGCCCGGCTCGCCCGCCTATGTGCAGGTGGGCAGCAAGGTGAGCCCGACGACCGTGGTCTGCCAGGTCGAGGCGATGAAGATCTTCAACGAGATTCCCGCCGAGGTGACCGGCACCATTGTCGAGGTGTGCGTCGAGAACAAGCAACCGGTCGAGTACGGCCAGGTGCTGTTCCGGGTCGACCCGTCGGCCTGAGCCCGCCCCAATCTCCGCAGGTGAATCAAGGATATGTTTCAGCGCATATTGG
>Ga0315905_10000116_pt1 | contig 84850 bp, 74 predicted proteins | sample LakEriMetagenome_5_FD_203522 | JGI IMG/M metagenome (GOLD analysis project Ga0315905, IMG submission 203522) | Freshwater fungal communities from buoy surface, Lake Erie, Ohio, United States - Buoy 4 MA121 | ecosystem: Environmental > Aquatic > Freshwater > Lake | place: USA: Lake Erie, Ohio...
ACTTGAACATATTATGGTTCCAACATGGTTCAACGGTTTTACGCGGATTGTATGGTATGCTGTTGCTTATCTTCCGGTCGGCTTACCGGTTGTAATCGATGCACTAAAAGCAATATTGCGAAAGGATGTTTTTTCAGAGTTCTTTTTAATGAGTATCGCAACATTAGGTGCTTTTACAATTGGCGAATATCCTGAAGGTGTTGCAGTAATGCTGTTTTATGCAGTGGGTGAACTGTTCCAATCTGCAGCCGTCAAACGTGCCAAAGGAAATATTAAAGCATTATTGGATGTTCGTCCAGATTCTGCAACTGTCGTACGTAATGGATCCTTATCCAATGTTAAACCGGAAACAGTTGTAATTGGTGAAACAATTCAAGTAAAGGTTGGAGAAAAAGTTCCTTTAGATGGTGTTTTAATAAACTCACATAGTAGCTTCAACACTGCAGCATTGACTGGTGAAAGTAAACCTTCTACCATTCAAAAAGGCGAAATGGTTTTGGCCGGCATGATCAATGTTGGAGGCGTCATAGATATTGAAGTAACAAAACTTTTTTCAGAAAGTTCAATTGCCCGAATTCTGGACCTAGTTCAAAATGCAACCGCTAGAAAAGCTCAAACAGAATTGTTCATCCGGAAATTTGCACGTATCTACACACCAATTGTTGTTCTATTGGCCTTACTTTTAACATTTTCACCTTATTTCTTTGTCAATGATTATGTGTTTTCAGATTGGTTATATCGTGCTTTGATCTTTCTGGTAATATCATGTCCTTGTGCTTTAGTGATTTCGATTCCGCTGGGATATTTTGGGGGAATTGGTGCAGCTTCACACAATGGTATTTTATTCAAAGGTTCTAATTTTTTAGACTTAATGACGAAAGTTAATACAGTTGTAGTTGACAAAACTGGCACATTGACAAAAGGAGTATTTAAAGTTCAGAAAGTCTATTCTCCAACGCTTTCTGAAGAAGATTTTATCGCTTTGGTAGCTTCCCTGGAATCAAAATCAAATCATCCCATTGCTAAAGCCATTGTTGAATTTGGTGGTGAGAATTGTCAGAAAATTAGTTTAACCGAAATTGAAGAGATTCCCGGCCATGGTTTAAAAGCTAATTTTTCGGGTCAAACAGTTTTAGCTGGAAACAGCAAACTCTTGAAAAAATTCAATATTTCCTATCCTGAGGAAATCAACACCATTGTTGACTCAATAGTACTAGTCGCTATGAATGACGTATTTATCGGTTATATTACGGTATCAGATGAGGTAAAAGAAGATGCAAGATTAGCTGTAGACAGTTTAAAGTCTCTGAATATTGAATTGATCATGTTGTCAGGTGATAAACAAGCGGTGGTGAATGATGTTGCGAATAAACTTGGAATAAAAGAAGCATTTGGAGACCTTCTACCCGAAGGAAAAGTGACCAAAGTAGAAGTCTTAAAACAAGACAAAACAAGAACACTTGCATTTGTGGGCGACGGAATTAACGATGCCCCTGTTTTAGCATTAAGTGATGTAGGAATTGCAATGGGAGGCTTAGGCAGTGACGCTGCAATTGAAACGGCTGATGTGGTCATTCAAACAGATCATCCATCCAAAATTTCAACGGCTATTAAAATTGGAAAAGCCACAAAAAAGATCGTATGGCAAAATATTATTCTTGCCTTGAGTGTTAAAGCAATCGTATTAGCATTAGGAGCAGGTGGAATTGCAACGATGTGGGAAGCTGTTTTTGCCGATGTAGGAGTGGCACTTTTAGCGATTTTGAATGCCATTCGTATACAGAGAATAAATTTTAAAGCTTGAATTGTCATTTTTCTTGCACAATTAGGTTTTCATCCACTTTGAAGATAATTGAAAATAAATTATTTTTATAGGACTGTAGTGATTTATTAATATTCTTCAATTTCATAGACAAAGTCGTACTCAAACATAATTCATTAATTTTTTTAATGAACAAAAAAAACAAGTCCCTCGGGAATTCCGAGGGACTTTTACCAGAAAGGGGGGCATAATCTGGTAATTCCGTTGAAAAACACAATGTAAAAATCTCAATGGATGGCAAAGGAAGAGCAATCGACAACATCTGGATAGAACGCTTCTGGAAAACCATCAAATACAACTACCTCACTTTTCATCCAGCTGAAACTGGTCTTGAACTTTATAAAAATGTGGATTATTATGTCAAGTACTATAACAACAAAAAACATCAAACCACGGGCCTAAAACCCAATGTCGCTTATAACCCTTTTTATACCCAGAATCTTGCTTCTTAATACAACAAATATTAACTTAGCTTACTATCATTCTTGGTCTGGTATTGGGGAGTATTATGTGCTTCTGATTTCGTTTACTCAGGTTTTTCTTAGGGAAAATGGTCTGTAGCCCCATAACCTTGTAGAGTCGCTCAATGCGCTTGTGATTGACTATGCAACGCATGTCATCTCTTAGCCAAGTTGTCATCCGTTGAACCCCATAAAATGGGCAATCGATGAACTTTTCATCAATCATTCTCATCAACTTCAAGTTTAGGGCACTCTCTAATTTGGGTTTAAAATAAATCCCAGATCGATGAATTTCTAGAAGCTCACATTGCTTCACAATACTCATTGAGGCATTTTCACGGCTAACCAAATGCCGTTTTTGATCCAAACTCATTTCCCCAAGACTTTTTTTAAAAAATCAACTTCGGTCTGTAAACGACCAATTTTACTGTAAAGTTGATCTTTGTCTTGCTCATCATTAGCCTTCTCTTCAGCCTTTTTTTTGCTGAAGATTTGCTCAGCACCTTCCAGGAACTCGCGCTTCCACTGCGTGATTTGATTTGGATGTACTTCAAACTTTGAAGCCAATTGCTGAAGCGTTTCCTTTTCTTTGATTGCTTCTTGCGCAACCTTTGCCTTGAAGGCAGCACTGAATCTTCGTCTTTCTTTTCTCATATACAACTGTTAAAATTACACTTTAACTAGCTGTCCTGTATTTGGGGGGAATTATAATAAAACTTCACGAGGTTGTCTCGTTCAACTAATTCTTGTGATTTCAATTGGATTCTTTGGCATTTTAGTTCCTTCTTGTGATTTTAAAAAATCTGATTCAGCAGGTGGGACGTATATTAAGCCTACAATTACTCGAACAGGAAAATTCAGAAAAGGATATGTTCGAAGAAATTACAGCACGAATAAAAATGTTTTCAAAAATCGAAATAGATCACGATATTACTATCAAACAAGAGGTAAATATCGGAGAAAATAGATATGGTGGCTGTCTTCAAAGAGATTAAATCAATAATAGATATAGAATATGTCAATATCCATTGCTACAGCCAGAAAACAATTGAGCTATGAAAGGAATTGCCTGATCTAAAATAAAATAAACGAATTAATCTGCTATTTGGAAAAATTATATGATTTCAAATTGCAACATCATGCCATCGTCCTCATGTTCTAGGTTATGACAATGAAGCATGAACACACCTAGATTCGAGCCAAATGTCATGATTACACGTACCTTTTCATTTGGCAAAACCATAACTGTGTCCTTCCATCCTTTTTCACTTGCAATAAGTGTATTTCTCCCACCTACGCGATTTAACACTTGGAACTGTATACCATGAATGTGCATTGGATGTAGTTCTTGTCCCATTGAATTGTCAAACTCCCAAATTTCAGTTGTGCCAGATTGAACTGTTTCATTGATCACTGTGGCATCAAAACTTACCCCATTAATTGTATGACCACCCATTCCTCCAGACCCCATACCCATGCTCATGTTTCCAATTTCAAATTTTCTCGTTTTGATAGAGATTGATTCAGGAATTGACGAAATTACACTAAGACTTCCAGGAATGGTATATGCTAACGTGTTTTGTTGATCAACAGTGAACTTCATGATTTTAAATTCCTGAGCTCCTTGAATTCCAGCATTAGAAAACGTTTTACTGACCAAGAATAATTCAGTTCCTACAATTTGGTTAGAGAAATCAATTAATAAGTCTAATCGTTCTCCAGGTCCTAACAAGATGGAATTTGTTGTTTCGGGTGAAGACAATAAACCTCCGTCAGAACCGATGATAGTAAAACTCTCGTTCGTACTTAATGCAAGATTATAAACTCGTGCATTTGAACCGTTTAAAACTCTAAAACGATAAGTAGTTGTTTCAACATTTAAGTTAGGGGCATATTTCCCATTTACCAGTGCGTATTGACCTAAATATCCTGTCATTATTTCATTCATTTGAGGAGAATAATCAATCGAATAATCTGGAAAAATTCTTTTATCCTGAATAATTAATGGTATTTCAAGAGTTCCGGAAGGAAGATTTAACGCATTTTCTTCAGCATCCCGAACTACAATTCCTCCCGCTAATCCTCGGAACACCTGACTAGCTGTTGCTCCATCTGGATGCGGATGGTACCAATATAAGGAAGCACGTTGATTTACTTGAAAATTGTACGTGTAGGATGAACCAGCTGAGATAATATTCATTGGATGACCGTCCATGTTGGATGGAATGACTAATCCATGCCAATGAATATTGGTTGGTTCATCCAGATTATTTTGAACGTTTATTATTGCTTGTTCACCAGAATTCATTACGATTATTGGACCAAGGATAGCGTTTGCTTTATAGGAATAAACTTTTGATGTTTTTCCCGGGAAAATCTGGCAATTCGTTTTTTGTGCTTCAAGTGCTCCATTATTTGTGATAGTAGCTGGGTTAATAAACGAATTAGTAAAATCTCCTTCAATGATATCGATATAACTACCACTCATTGTCTCGTTCATCCCCATTTTATGACAAGAGGAAAGTAAAAACGAGTTAGAACTTAGGAAACCTATTGAAAGACTACCTAAGCTGGTTATGCGAATAAAAGTTCTTCTTTCCATAATTTTTGTATTCTATTAATAATTAACTGTCAACCCTAATCCAAATCCCATGTCACTATCATAATGAGTGCGAATGCTCATGTTTCTGTTTAGAATATATTTTAATTCAACCATATATTCTTTGTCAGTATTAACCATGAATCCTGCTCTTAATCTTTTTGATATTGGAATATCCTCACGCATTAATTGAAGTCGAACAATTCCGTTTGTGAAAATTTCTGCTTCAAAATGTATTAACATCGGAAGTGTATACATGAAACCAATGCACATATTTGATCGATTGTCTTTTTCATCCTTTTGACCAAAAAGTGTTTTTTCATGATCGGTTAATACCATAGATCTATATCTCCAATCAAAACCAATGTAGGGCATAAACCATTGCATTTTCCCAACGTATCTGCCTAAATGAGTTTCCGTCTCATATCCATGCATATCGTTATAACCTAAACGCCATTCAGTTCCAAAACTCCAACGTGAATTTTGAAGCATATAATTTCCATCATTACCATTTGTAGCAAAATCATTTTCTACCATAAAGTGAGGCTTTCTATCCTCAGAAAATAATTTACGCTGTGCGAATTTCGGGTTAACGATTAAAGGGTTTAATTGTTGATTTTCATAGGTGAACACTCTCCCCATCCCACTCATCATATGGTAAAGTATATGACAATGGAAGAACCAATCACCTTCAACGTTTGCTAAGAACTCAATAGTGTCAGTTTCCATCGGCATGATATCTAATGTGTTCTTTAATGGGGCACTTTTCCCTTGACCATTGATAACCCTAAAATCATGACCATGTAAATGCATCGGATGCCTCATCATGGAACCGTTGTAAATAATTATTCTTACGATCTCTCCTTTTTTTATAAGTATTTTGTCGCTTTCTGAAACGACTTTATTATCCAAACTCCATACATATCTATTCATATTTCCAGTCAGTTCAAATTTCAAAACCTTAACAGGAGAATTATTAGGTAACGTTGTAGCTTCAGTTGATGCTAACATTGAATAATTAAGGGTTACAATTTCTGATATTTCATTAGAATTATAATTTATAGCTTCAGAACTTGATTTTTTATTATTTAAAGCACCTGTTATTTCAGGATACATTACTACATTCATATCCATTTTATTCAAACTCATTTGCATCCCCATGTCGTCTAAATCCCCGTTCATTTTCATCATGGAATTCATCATTTTCATTCCTTCGAAATACTTAAGTTTAGGTAAAGGATCTACCAACTGTTTTGGCCCACTTCCTAAGTACATTGAAACTGAATTTGTCCTATCTTCTGAAGTGGCTAAAAATTCAAAAGACGCCTCATATTCTGGTATCGTAATGATAATATCATATGTCTCAGCTACTGCAATAATTAGGCGATCAACTGAAACTGGCACTACATCATTTCCGTCATTGGCGACAACTTCCATTTTTCCTCCTGAGTAAGTGAGCCAGAAATAGGTTGATGCTCCGCCATTTGACACACGGAGACGGACTTTATCACCAGGTTTGTAATCAGACAATTGCATTTCTGAGTTACCATTAATTAGTAATTTATTGTAATAAACATCACTTACGTCCATCGCTAACATCCGCTTCCACTCATTTTTTATCTTAGTTTTAAAATGCCCTTGTTTAATTGCTTCAGTATAACTTTGTGTAGTTCCTTTCTTTATTGCAAACCAATCACTTGCATTATGAAGCATTCTATGAACGTTGTTTGGATTATAATTTGTCCATTCACTTAAAACAATTGGAAGCGAGGGTAAATCATCTATGCCTTTTCTATATGATTCATCATCACTTCTTTTAAGCATTATGAAACTACCATACATACCGATTTGCTCTTGCAAACCACTATGTGAGTGATACCAATGTGTGCCGTTTTGAATAATTGGAAAGCGATATGTGTACATAGTGTGTGGCTCGATTGGCATTTGTGTAAGATAGGGAACTCCATCTTCTTGATTAGGTAGAAATAAGCCATGCCAATGTAGGGATGTTTGTTCGTTGAGTTCGTTATGCACAACTATTTCAGCCGTGTCTCCTTCGGTGAAAGTGAGGGTTGGCATAGGGATTTGCCCATTTACTGCAATGGCTCGTTTAAGTATACCTGTGAAATTTAAAGTTGTATCTCGAATGTATAAATCGTAGTGAACTGTTTTTTGTGCTTGTGAATAATTTATAAATAACAGTAAAATTGTTGCTATTGGCAACAATTTTTTTTGAATAGATTTTTGAATTGTTTGTATGTCCATTTTAGGAATTTCATGAGTTTAATGTGAAAAGTATAAGTGCACTCATTACAATCAATACAGCATATAAACTAATTATTACTGTACACTTTGGTAAATTGAACATTGTCCCTAGAAAAGCGGATTGAATGTTTTTCTGAATTGTATAATTTCTACTTCACCAATACCTAGAGCAAAAGAGTTAAGTCCATTTTTTTTAATTCGGACTTGACAACTATAATGCAACGACTTTCAACCATATTAAAAATGTTTGGCATTATTTAATTGTTTCCTGTACTTTGCCGCAATTTAACATCATTGAGCCAAAGTAGGGATTTTTGATTTCCACCTCTTTACTTAACCAATTTGCACCTTTTCCATTGTTATACATTGGGCAATAATCATAGTAAACAGTGGTGTTTGCTTTAGCTATTTTTATTAGCGGATATATAGCTGTTGAAAGAGCTGAAAAATGGTCTCGTTGATGGTCTATTTCTTTGCTTTCGCTAATGTGTTGTGAATGTAGTTTTAAGTCTTTTTCTACATTCATAAAAGCCATATGATTGCTGCCTAATGTTTCCATTTTTATTGCATTGATTGCTTTTAACAATGTTGCTGCCTTTGTGGCTACAATGGTTGCATCGCTTTTTATGAGCGCATCTTTTAAATCGAAATAGGCATCGTAAACTGCTTGCAAACTGTTGGCTTTTGAGCTGTCGGTTTGTCCTTTAACTATTGCTACTTCAGTTGGTGATGCGATTTCTTTTTTGACCGGTCTATCGTATTTGCAACATTGTGGCAAACTGTTGTAAGAAGATTCTGAAGCCAAAAATACATCACTATCATATCCTGCTTGAGCAATTCTTTTCAAAACCGCATTCAAATTTGTTTTTGTACTATCAAATGTGATTTTAGCCATTTTGGAATTTACATCCCAGTCTACTTTAGCTTCTTTGTTCTTAAACGCAGCTTCTTCAATTGTTTCTTTACACATTTCGCAGTTACCGTAAACTTTGAAAGTCACAGTTTTAGCATTTTTTATTTTTCCTTCACACCCATATAAAGGGGAGGACAGCAATCCAATTAGAATTACAAATGATATTATTCTTTTCATTTTTTTATAAAATTAGCGTTAAAATATTTTTCGTTAGAACGAATCAATAAATGATAATTTCCATTTTCCAAGAAAGAAATATCGATCTTATTTAAAGTACAATCATCTTTTTTAAACACAACTTGACCATTATTATCAATAATTCTAATGTCCAACAAATTCAAATTTTCATTTAAAGTAAAAGTCAAGAAATCTGAGGTTGGATTTGGGAAAACTTTAATACTAGAAGCAAGAACCATGTTTGTATTCAGACCTACATATTCAGGTGGAACAACAATAAATTGCCCCATCATACCGTCGTCTTCATGCATAAGAATATGACAATGATACATATATGGGATTATAGAATCTGCAAAATCCTCAAATTTTGTAATAAATAAAACTGAATCCCCAGTCGGAACAAATACTACATCTTTCCTACCACGCTCGCCTTCATGAGGTAGGCTACCATTTCGATCGAATAAATAAAATTGAACATCATGAATATGAAAAGGATGCCCAACCATAGTTTCATTTACCAATTTCCAAACTTCAGTATGATTGATTGGAATTACTAAATCAATTCTTTCCATATTGAAACTACTATCGTTGAAATAGAAAGGTCCATCCATAACCATAATACTATCTGCTGTGAATCGAATGGTTCGAGTTACATCTGCCGTTGAAGGGTCGAATTGAACATTATTTTCTAGAACATTTGGAATAGAAGTAACTGCGTCTATGGTTGGAGCAACAACATTAATTTGCATAATATTGAAATCAATTCCATTTAAAGGACTATCCATAGGTGGGCTACCTGGAGGCATTGGCATAGTTGGTCCTCCTTGAACTCCCATAGGTAATTCAGATGCGTAACTCATTAAATGAATTGTTTGACCTTGCATTCCAGATAGATTAACAACAATTTCAGCTCTTTCACCTGGCGCTAAACGCACTCTTGTTGTATCAAAAGGTTGATTAAGCAAACCGCCATCGGATGCAATTTGTTTAAATGGGAAATTCCCGGTGAATCCAAAATTAAAAGCGCGTTCACCTGAGGCATTTAAAATTCGCATTCTAACCATTTGGGCTGGAAAATTCCCATATACTGAATAACCATTGTTTGCTCTGGCACCATTAACCATAATTGTGCTATCCTGCATTCCTAATGGCATAGCTTGATTATTTGCGTCATATTGTTGGCACTGTATAACCAAGGGATAATCATCAACTCCATACTTCCGGGGAAGTGAAAGTGCAGCTTCATTTGGATCTCGAACAATGATAAATCCTGCGGCTCCTTTGATAGCCTGCAATGCTGTTTTCATGTGTAAGTGAGGATGGTACCAATATGTAGCGGCTTTGTCCATAACAGTAAATTGTGGATTCCATGTCTCCCCAGCCATAATCTCTGTATGTGGACCGCCATCCCATTTAGAAGGTAGATGAATGCCATGCCAATGAACGGTGGTTGTATCATTAATATCATTGGTAACCGTGATATTCATGTTTTGACCTTGCTCGAAAATTAATGTAGGACCTAAATATGCATATTGGTTATAAGCATACGTGTAAGTTTTACTTCCAGTAGGAAAAAACTGTACACTATCTTTATGCATGGTTAAAGAAATGTTAGGTCCTATTAAAGTATCAGGTACTTGCAATAGTGTCTGGGCTTTTGTGTAAAAACACAAAAGCCCAAGACAGATTGAGAAAATCGTCTTCATATCCTTATTATGATTTCGAGATTATTGGATTACTACAGGCAATGTCTGTGTATTCGAGCCGGATATGATACGCACTATGTAATTGCCTTTAGGTAATCCCATCGTAGGAATTGAGAAAGAATTTTGCCCTTCTTTGATATCCGTACTAGCCGAAAATTGAATCTTACCATCCAAATTAATCAATTCATAAGTAATACTTTGAGCTTCCTTTGAATTAACATTTAACGTGAAATTTTCGACTGTTGGATTTGGATATAAAGAAATTTCAGAAAATAATAATTGCTCATTGATACCGGCAACGCTTCCTGTGAAAGCCAAATTATCAACCCATAGATAATCCTGATTTGTTGGGTTAGAACCACTTGCTTTTAGAACAATTATACAAGAATCTGGAGCGTGAAAATCACTATAAACAAAGGGAATTGTAAAGTTTGCCCAACTCATTGCCATTCCAGTTAAAGTCTTATTTGCTGTTGCTACAACCATGCGCATGTTCATTGTAGCATCCCAACGTGTTAATGTCACATTAATGGATCCCTGACTGGAACCATAAATCATGTGTTGCCACTTACCTGTGAAACTAGCAGGTTGTTGATTAAATGCAAAACCTGAAACTGGTTGTTGAGTAACGGGATCAATAACACCACTCACAGCAATTCCATTAACGACCGTTGAGCCAACTGTTTTTGAAGTTAACTTTAAATAGGATGAACCTGGACTTCCTGGCGTGCCTTTTTCAGCTGTGTAAACACCAGCCGAAGTAGTAAAGTCATTAGGTGTAGCCCAACCATCTGGATTTTCGTATGTTCCCATACTCATCCATGTTTCAAAACCTGAATTTGGGATTTGAGCAAAAATATTGTTGATTGATGCAGTTAAAACTGCTATTGTAAAAATAATTGTTTTCATAATTCAATTTTATTAATTTATTTGTTTCGATACCTAAGGATAACGTAATAATACACCACAAAGCGATGTCAAGTAATTGAATTGTATTTTAAATTATGAAAACTTTGTTTTTAACAAACAAAGGAGTTTTTACATTTAGAGGTGGGGGATCATAAATTTTGGTATTCGGTACTTTGTAATTGTAGGAAAAAAAAGATTTGAATTCAAAAAAATATGTCGGTTCAAAAATGGCAACAGTTTCTGATAAAAAATCACTTGAGTCTGAATTCTTAACCTGGGAGTCTTTTATTTTTAAGAATTTGGTTTCATCATGGCAACAGCCCTTGGATTTATTGCTTTCTCCGCAACATTTTTTTGGAACAGTTAGTGATATGCTTTTAAGTTTCCCACAGCAAAAATGTGATTTTACTGAAAAGCCAAACGAAATAGTAGAGTAAACCACTATTAAAAAATACAATATGACTGACTTCAAAACATTCATAATCAGTAAAAATATAAAATGGATTGTTATTATCAAAGTTATTTAACAAAAAAATAAGTCCCTCGGGAATTCCGAGGGACAAATACCGGAAAATGGGGGCTTGAACCGGTAAATTTTGGGAAGTTGATAGGAAAAATCGGTTAAAAAGGCGGAAAAGGAAGGGAATAATCACTGTTTCCTGTTGTAGATTTCGATATAATATCATGATCTTTCATGAATTTGATGTAATTCCTTGCCATTCGTTCCTTTACATCCATTTCTTCCATGACTAGTTTTACTAATTCACCTGGTGAAACATTGGGCTTCTTCGCGAAAATCACTTTTGCAACCTCAGTAAGTTCAGAGAGCTTACGAGATTCGGAGGCTTCTTTGCTTTTTTCACCGAAGAACACATGTCGACCTTCCGTTTTACTCCAGCCGAATTGAATTAAAGGAACATCTAGTGGAGATCCATCACGAACTTTGAGGGCTTTTACAACGCTACAGTTGACATTGGTCTCTTTTTCAATGAGTAATATTCCAGCTGCTTTACGTTGAACTTCTGATCCAAGGTGTCCGCGAAGTTTCATGCCTGATGGAGCCATGTGTACCACACAAATGATGCAAGTATTGTAGATCGCGGCCATTCTAAATAATTCTTCAATAAGCTTTACGGAGCTCTCTTCATCATTCACTCCATTCAATAAGTCAGCAATTCCATCAATAACCACCATGTGAATGCCGCCATGTTCATAGTACAAGCGATCCATGGATTCCAAGATGAGATTCATTCGTTCATTTCGAGAAATCCCAACTAGCCCAAATGTTTTAAACCAAGATGGTGGATTGCTAAGTGTTGCGCGTTTAATGATGTATGAAAAATTCTTGTAGAGTTGATATTCAGATTGCTCAGTATCATAGAGTAAAACAGCTTTTTGTTCAATGTTTTCTTTAATTGATGTCCCTAGGGTGTCTATTTCAATTTCACCTGGTTTAATAGCTCCCGAAAGAATGCCGCCTAAGTAGTTCGTTTTGCCACTTCCCTCTGCACCTGCTACACAAATAATATTGCCTGGTGTACCGATAGTAACGTCGTTAATCGTAATGAGCGGCTCAGGTGCAGTAGGAGGGTTTTCAAAATCAATTTCGCAGCTTTTCATAACAGAAATCGTGTCTTCATAAAGTTGATCTAGCATTTCGCGAAAGAGCATCATTAAGTCCTCCGCGGTATGCTTCATTCTAAAGAAATCAGAGATGTCCTTTTGAGTTTTCTCTCCAGATAATGGTAGCAATAAGCTTTTGAGCTGATAATCTTTTAAGTCTTTGGTCAATTTGTTCATTGAGGCTTTGCCGGTATCATCGACATCATAGAGTAGGGTAATGTGCTTAAAACGATAACCCAATCCTCGAATGATATTTTTGGGGATATGTGCGGTTTCACTATTGAAACAAATGGCATGAAAACCATGCGCAACCAAGCTTAATACATCTTTTTCACCTCCTGTAATAAACAACACATCACCTCGAATAGGTAGCTGATCAAAACCGAAAACATAGTTCTCTGTGACCTCACCTGTATAGAGAAAACGCAACTTCGAAAATGGACGATAAAATTTGGTGTGTCTGCGTCCGTTGTAGCCAAACATGGGTTGTTCAAACGTGCTTCCTAATTCGTATTCTCGTCCGTCTTTACCTACACCTATAAACTTCTCAATAGCCGTGACATTGTATCGTTTTAATATTTCAATAGTGATGCCGTAGTCTGCCCAAAAATGTAATTCGTTCTCAAGGAATTCTCTTGTTTGAATTGGCAATTTGGTTTTAGCAGTCTCGAATCCATCATGGATAGAGGGTAGGGTATTAGCAGTTTGAACGGCGCCTAAATTATCATTGATAACTCGTGATATTTTCTGCGAATTATCCTCTAGACATAAGCCTAGCTCGTTGTTGATGATTTCTAGGATTCTGATAAAGTCTTGACGATCATCACACGATAAACCAAATATTTTGCTGACAAAGAAAAAGCAATCGCCACTGTATTCTGAGTCGCCGAAATCTTTGAATTTGTAAATATTGGATTTCTTATCAAAGTACAAATAGCATGATGCTTTTGAATCTTGATAGAATGGACTTTTGAATGATTTACCAACTTTTGAAAATTTACTACCTAGAAAATGTTTGAAGATATTCAAGCCATTATTGGTTGCATTAAGTATTGATTCTTTATGTAGAGACATTGAATTTGATTTGAGTTAAATAATTGAAGATCTGGCTGGTTGATACCCTTTCTTAACGTAATCAACTAAGTCCGAAAGGATGAAGCGTCGTTGTCTACCCACATGAGTATAGGGTAGTATTCCATCTTTCATGAGAACATACATTTGAGCCCGAGAAAGGCCTAGAATTTTTGCAGCTGACACTACATCTAGGTATTTCATTTCTTTTTTGGGTTCATTGACTTCTTCTGAAAGTTGGTTCAAAATGAGCTCCACTTTAGCCAATCTTTTTTCTAGCTTTCTAATGCTAGTCTCTGTGCTGTCTGTATTATTTTCCCACATATGCATCTTTAATTTTTGAATTAGGATGCAATGCTACCAACTGTTTTAGGGTTCATTATTGTACTACAATTGTAGTACAATGATTTTTTACATTCCTTTAAGACAGTAATTGTCAAAAACCTCCATGAGCTCTTTTAGGTAAGGCTTGTTTTCAATCTTTCGATTTTTGGCAGCCTGGAGTGTCGAATCAATATTCCCGATCTGGATATTGAAAAACCACATAAGTAGCCCGAAGAATTCTTTCTTTGTGATTCTCGATTTATCCAAGCCTTTGTTAGAATTGCTTTCATAAACGGATACAAAGAGTTCAATGAAAGCGACTTTGTCTCTGGACCATTGAATGAGTGTCATGCCACTTCCTTTTGGGAAAAGAGATAGTTGACCAGAGAGATAAGCGGAGAGTTCTTGTTTGGTCGGGATATTGAGGTCTTGCTGCTGGAGTGATAAGTTTTGCCTAGCAGCGTATTTATTTAGGTGAGATATGCGATGTAGGTAGAGCTGTTCTAGTAACTCTAGCATCTGGTATTGTACCGTGAAATAGTCAAGAATTTTTTTTTGACACCCTCGCTGTTTACAAGCTCTTTTGAAGATGATTTTTGAAATTCGATTCGATGCATCAATAACTCAATGTGTTCTTTTGGAAAATACCTTTGTTTGAATTCTCTAATTTCAAAGCAGTATAAATCAAATTCCCTTTTAATTGAATGTGCTTGTTCTAAGGATTCATTCATCATTTTGTCTACAAGGTGTTTACAGGGTAGGTAATAGGAGTAAAGTTTTTCATGGTAGCTACCCGGTGATTTTGAGCCATTAAATTCCAGTTCTATGGAATCATCATATTCAAATAAAGAAATTTGCCTTTTTAGTGATCGATGGTTGATGGTTACGCGCGCAATTTTTAGCTGTTCTAAAGCTTCGTTTAGTAGTTCTTTCATAGTGAGCATGTTGTTTATGGATCACTCTAAAATTAACAAAGCAGCAATTTAAATATCGCTTCAAACCATGGAATTTTTGACCTTCAAAAAGGTAAAATCACCAACTTGGCAATTGGCAAGGGTATATATATACACCTTGCCATTTGCCAACCTAGATATGATTTTAGGTAAATACCTGAAATAAAATTACTTAAGATGAAAATTCCTACTTAAATAGGTTGAAGCAGTTTCCAATGTTCATTTATTCATTTGTTCAATGTTCACCGGGGTACTTTTTGAATATTAGTATTCAAATGTTCAAAAATCTAAGGGCATGAACATTGAATAAATGAACATTTGAACATTACATGTGGAGGTATCATTTGCTTAATTATATTTGTAGTACCAATGAGAACCAATTATACAATCAAGCCCTCCTATTGGATGCTTGGTTTCTTAGTGGGTTTCCAATGTAAAAGCGTAAGCGCAAACTCTTGATTTATAAAGGCTTTGGTGGTAAGGTTCATTTTCCATCTTCTCCACAAAAGCCTTGCAATTGCAAGGCTTTTTTTATTTTAGCACCATGCAACTTACCAAGCTCAACGAAGACAGCTCCTGGATGTTCCATTTTGATGGGTTGCAAGTACTCATTGATCCTTGGTTTAGTGCCTCGCAAGTTGATTTTCATCCTTTATTTAGCCGACAGTTTCACAAAGGCCCACAGCCCAAGATTGAAACCATACCACAACCGGATTACATTTTTATATCACATCCGTTTACCGATCATTGCAATAAAGAAACCCTTTTGCAATTTGATAAAAATATTCCTGTAATCGGCTTGCCAGGCATCTTGAAGAAAATTAAAAAATGGGGTCATTTTCAAAGGCTCTTGGCGTTAAACGAAGCGCCGTTTAAAATTTGTCTTTTACGAACTAAAAACGCGCTGGTGCACAAGGCCTATTTGATTGAAAGTTCGCAAAATAAGATTGTTTATGCGCCGCACGGTGCGGTGCTAAAGAAAAATGTGGAACTTCAGGTCGATGCCCTTATTACGACGACCTTATTCTACAACTTGCCCTTCTTTTTAGGAGGGACAATAAATCTAGGATACAGTCGTGCGCTGCAATTGAAAGAGCAACTCGGTGCTAAAGTATTAATCGATACGCATAGCGAAGATAAAACAGGAGAGGGCTTGGTGGCGCTGTTTGCAAAAAGGAAATTTAGTCAAGACGCAAATATTAAGAATTTAACAACTAGCGAGGTAATTCAATTATAAATAAATGGTTCGCTACCTTCTGCCATTTTTCTGACGTTATTAAGCACTTGTTTCATGTATCGCCGATAGAATAAATTTGCGAATAACCATTGAAAAGGAATGAATACGACGCCTTTTCCGTGTATCGTATAGTCGTAGTTAATTTGTATTTTATTCTGTTCTAATTCCTTGCAAGTCCATTCGAAGGTGAATTTATATATGTTCAACATCCAGGATTTGAAATTACCAACTTCTAATTTCCAATACTTGTTATCAATTCGTTCTAATATTTGGTCAGTCGAAACTTCTCCTCCATTAAATGTCCAAGATTTTGCCGCAAAAATGGTTTTAATTGCGCCAACTTCACCCCAATTCTCGTCATTTGTTGTTTTTGTGACTGCAGGCATGAGACCATAGCCAGTGTGCACTTTTCTAATGTCGCCTAATATAGGTGCTTTAAAGGCTCTTTCAAGAGAGCAATAATATATGGTTTTTGAGTGAATTTTAAAATCCATAATAAGTCCAGTTTTCTTAATTGATTAACAACCAACTGCCATTGGCAAGCGTGACAACAACTTTGCCATTGGCGTAGGTCATGCTTAGGGCATTTTCTTTAGAAATTGACTTCCAGGTTTTACCGCCGTCTTTACTTACATCTATTCCGTTGGTGCCACAAGCGTAATAGTTATTGTTGGCATAAATTACACAAGAGCGGTAGCCCGACGGGCCTTTTTTGGGTGCTTGCCAGGTAAGGCCGCCATCTTGGCTATAAAAGCAGGTGTTCTTTTTATTTTGAGGATGGAGGTAAGAGCCACCAACAGTCATGATTTCTTTTTCGTTTTTAACAGCCATGGCGTAAGGCCCGCAAGTTGGGCAAGAAGGATAGGGCAGTGCACTTTCTGTCCAGGTCCCGCCTTGATCTGCAGAATGGAAAAATCGCGAAGAAAGACCACCCGATACAAAATAGAATTGCCCGTTCACAATTTGGTTGGTTTGCCCACTCGCCGCGTAGGCTGCCTCGCCTTTGTTTGCCACAATTTGACCTGGTGTGGGTTCCCAAGTAAGTCCGTTATCGAAGGAGCGAAAGGTGCTGAATTTGCCATTGATGGGGTCTCCGAGTAGGAATAAGGTGTTGTCTTCAGCACAAATGCCGTCTAAAAAGAGCGGCACTCTTTTGCCCAAAGGGTAAACTACGGTATCGATTTCTAGATTGTTTGACATTAAAACTAGCGCACTGGTGTCATTGCTTTGCATGGCAATATAACCGGTGTTTGTTGTGGTGAGATCTCTGATTTCTTTAAAAGATGTAGCAAGTTCCTGGGTTATTAATACCGCTCCTTCGAGGCTGTGTAACCTCACAACTGCCGAACTAGAACCGCTTAAGATTTGTTCGTTCGGTAAACTAATTATAGCGCGTTGATGTTCTTTATTGCCAATTTTTGGAAAAAAGACTTTTACTTGCGCGGCACTGAAAAAAGGCAAGGTGAAGCAAAGTAAATATTTAAACATGCTTGCGAAATTTAGTCTCGAATTTTTGCTGAAGGGCCTGGCTTATTTGCGCCCAATTGGCTGGTTTTTGGTGTTTCCAGCGCTTGTGAGACCATAACCAGCGCGCCGGATTTTGGTGAATTTGCGCCTCTAGTTGTTGTAAATGAAGCTGCGTAAGTTCTTGGTAATTTAGCCTCTTAGAATTTTCAACTAAAACTTCAAGTGTAATTTTGTAATAACCTCTTTTGTAATTAGTTATATTTGTAAAAATTACAGCGCAATCGTATAAATTGGCCATGTATTCAGGGCCAAAAATAACGGCGCTTTCTTGCCCTAAAAAGGGCAGCCAAAGGCAGTTGGTTGGCGAGCTAGGCGCCTGATCAGCAAGCACCAAAACCAACGGATTTTTAGTTTCAAATGCGCTTTGGTAATTATTGGCATTGACCACATTTAAGCCAAAGCGCTCGCGGCGCTGTGTTAGTTTGTCATTCCAAAACGGATGACTCAGCGGCATACCAATTCCAAAATTGTTTTGTTTGAACCACAGCGCTTGACTAGTGATAAGCCATTCCCAGTTATTATAGTGACCTGCAACCAATAGAATCGGTTTATTTAGGGCGTTCATTTGCGCAATAATTTCAGGGTTTGCCAATTGAAAACGAGCGGCGAGTTCTTTCTCTGAAATAGTCAGGTTTTTGATTGATTCAACAAGCAGATCTGCAAAATACCGGTAAAAATCATTTCGGATTTGTTTTCTTTCTTCATTTGATTTAGTTGGAAAGGCAAGCTTAAGGTTGTTCTCGATTACCTTTTTTCGATAAGGTAGAATTGTACAAAGCAAAACATATATAAAATCAGCAATTAAATAAAGTATACGCAGAGGTAGATAGGATAGGGGTAAGACCAATCCGTAATAGAGCAAGGCTCCGCTCAGAAATTGTATTTGTCTTGCCACCATTTTTTAATTTGTTGGGCGATTTCTTGTTCTTTAGCGCTGCTACCTGGTGCAAAGAAAGACGTGCCTTTGATTGGTTCGGGTAAAAATTCTTGGTTGAAGAAATTTCCGGGATAATCGTGGCTGTAATGATAGCCTTCGCCATAACCGAGGTCTTTCATAAGTTGGGTAGGTGAATTGCGCAGGGCTACCGGAACAGGTAAATCGCCGGTTTTTTGAACAAGTTGTTGGGCCTGATTAATAGCCATATAGGCAGCGTTTCCTTTCGGCGAACTTGCCAAATAGATTGTGCATTCGCTGAGAATGATTCTCGATTCAGGCCAACCTACGTTTTTCACGGCTTCAAAGCAGGTGTTGGCCATGAGCAGCGCGTTCGGGTTGGCCAAGCCGATGTCTTCAGCAGCCAAAATAAGCAAGCGCCGGGCTATGAATTTAGGGTCCTCGCCGCCTTCAACCATTCGCGCAAGCCAATACACGGCTGCATTTGGGTCTGAGCCTCTGACCGATTTAATGAACGCCGAAATGATGTCGTAATGTTGTTCGCCGTCTTTGTCGTAGCGCGCCAAACTTTGTTGGGCATTTTGCAGCACGATGTCGTCGGTGATGTCGATTTGGACCTGTTCTTGAAAAGTACCGACGATAATTTCAAATACATTGAGCAGTTTACGGGCATCACCTCCAGAGATACGCAACAGCGCGTTTGTTTCTTTGAGCGTGATTTTTTTTCGGCTTAAAATGGCATCCTCTTGAAGCGCGCGTTCCAATAAATGCAGTAAATCGGCTTGGCTATGCGGTTCAAGTGTGTAGACCTGACAACGCGATAGCAAGGCAGAAATGACTTCAAAAGAAGGATTTTCAGTAGTGGCACCTATGAGCGTAATGATGCCTTTCTCGACAGCTCCGAGTAAAGAATCTTGCTGGGCTTTCGAAAAACGATGAATTTCGTCAATAAATAAAATACTTCCTTTTGGTGTGAACATGCCGCCGTTTTCGACCTTGGCAATGACATCCCTCACATCTTTGACCCCGCTAGAAATAGCGGAAAGCGTATGAATTGGACGCTGCAGATGACTTGCAATAAGCTGTGCCAATGTGGTTTTACCAACTCCAGGAGGGCCCCAAAAGATCATGGATGGAATAACGCCGGCGTCGAGGGCCCGTCTTAAAGAAGCATTTGGCGCCAAAAGGTGCTGCTGACCAATGTAGTGGTCAAGTATTTTGGGGCGCATGCGTTCGGCGAGCGGAGCATTCATTAACCAAAGATAAGCAAAGTAATTTTAGTATCTTCGTGGCAAAACAGCCAGAATGAACGTCTATCTTGACAACGCTGCCACAACGCCAGTGGCCCCTGAGGTAGTTGAAGCCATGATTCCAGTGCTTTATGAGCACTTTGGCAACCCTTCCTCTACGCACGCTTTTGGGCGTCAAGCAAAAGCCCTGATCGAAAACGCCAGACGCCAAATTGCCCAATACCTCAATTGTGCGCCGTCAGAAATTATCTTTACTTCCGGTGGCACAGAAGCCGATAACATGGCCTTGCACGCTGCGGTAACCCAATTAGGCGTCAAGCGCATTATAACTTCCACCATTGAACACCATGCCGTCGGACACACAGCTGAGGCGCTCAAATTACATGAAAATACCGAGGTGGTCAATCTTCAGCTCGATGCAAAAGGGAATATCAACTTGGAAGAATTGCGTGCACTTTTGCAAGACGCAACCCCCACAATGGTTTCGTTAATGCACGCCAACAACGAAATTGCAACCCTATTACCAATTGCAGAGGTGGCCCAGATTTGCAGACAATACGGTGCTTATTTTCATTCAGATACCGTCCAGACAATGGGCCATTACGCTTTTGACTTAGCGGCTCTAGATATCGATTTTATTACTTGTGCGGCCCATAAATTTCATGGCCCTAAAGGAATTGGGTTTTTGTATGTGAACAAAAAAACGCGCGTCAATCCGCTCATTCATGGCGGAGCTCAGGAGCGCGGTTTACGTGGCGGCACCGAAAATATTGCCGGTATAGTAGGCCTGGCAAAAGCAATGGAGTTGGCCTATACCGATCTTGAAGCGCACCAAAAGCACGTTTGGGGCTTGAAAAATTACATGATCGAGCGCCTTCAGGGTATTTTTCCAGATGTTGCATTTCATGGTGAAACCAGTTACCAAAAAGCGTTGTATACCGTACTCAATGTGAGTTTACCTGCTACCACGAAAGCGGGTCTTTTACTGTTTACACTTGATCTCAAAGGCGTTGCAGTTAGTGGCGGTTCTGCGTGCACCTCTGGCGCGACAAAAGGCTCTCATGTACTAGAAGGAATTGCGGCCGATATGTCCAGACCCAATGCGCGTTTTTCTTTTTCGCGCTTTACCACCAAAGCGGAAATTGACTATGCGCTCCAACAACTTCAGGAGGTGTATCAAAAGAATTTGTAAATTCAAAGAATGCAAACGCAACCTAAAGTTTTATTTATTTCGAGTTGGTACCCGAATCATTTGAGGCCCACAGAAGGTAATTTTGTAGAGCAACATATCAAAGCTGCTCAGCAAATTGCGCAGGTTGCACTTGTCCACGTTGTTTTGAGTTCGTCACACAAAACACTTACCCACGAGCTCAAACAAACCCCTTTTGAAACTCATTTGATTTACCTGCCTAAGAATAACTTGCCATTTTTAGGTGTTTTGATCAATTATTTTCAAGTCCTTTTCACCTATTGGAAATTTGCTTCCAATACGAAAATCGGCAAACCTGACCTCATTCACGCCAATGTTTTGTACCCTATTGGCTTGGTAGGCATTTTGCTCAAATGGCGTTGGCGTGTACCGCTTGTTTTTTCAGAACACTGGACTTGTTACCATCCTTACGCTGATCCACAACCCCCGCGTCTGGTAAAAACAGCACTGCGTTGGATTGCCAAACGCGCCGATCTCATTTTGCCGGTTTCTCTGGATCTTGCCGTTGCCATGCAGCAATTTGGCATTCGCGTACCAATGAAAGTGGTACCCAACGTAGTTGATCCAGCAATTTTTAAGGTCAAAGAGAAGCGTGCCCATCGGGTGTATCGCTTTGTGCACGTCTCTTCTTTAGATGCCAAGCAGAAGAATTTTCATTTATTGGTACGCGCATTTTACGCACTTAAAAAAGAACAAGAAAACGTGGAGTTGCACGTTGTTTCGGATGGCAATGAGAAAGCCTATACACAATTGCTAAAAGATTTTGATTTTGCCAGTTCCATACATTTTCATGGCAAACAAGACCCTGAAGGTGTGGCAGCCATTTTGCAATTTGCCGACGCATTTGTGTTAAGCAGCCGTTACGAAAACCTACCGTGCGTGCTCATTGAGTCGCTGGCATGTGGTACGCCGGTTATTTCGACACAAGTAGGAGGGGTAGCCGAAATTGTTCATTCCCAAAATGGTTTGCTCGTGCCATCCGAGGACTTAAACGCATTGATCAACGCCATGAAACAAATCCAAGGTATGTCTTTTGAGGGTGTAGATCTTCAACGAGAAATGTTACTTAAGTTTGGGCCTGAGACCATCTCAGGGCTGTTTTTAGAAGCTTATCAAATGCTGCTCAAAACTGATGTGGCGTAGTATTTTTAGCAATTTTAGTGTACGGGTTTTAGCCGCCATGCTCAATTTGGGTTTGGTCATCCTTTTTTCTCAAGTGGGTGGACTCATCGGTAAAGGAGAACAGAGTTTATTGCTTACCTCTATTGCTATTCTTACCATATTTGATGCCCTCATTGGCGGTGCGGCTTTGGTCAATTTTTCGACGCGTTTTGCGTGGTCTATATTGCTGCGTACCTCATACGTCTGGATTCTTTGTTTGACCATTACAGCCGGTTTAGTATTGTATGTTTTGGAGGTGTTTTCTCCAATTTATTTGTTGAATGTCTTATGTTTAAGCATATTGAGCGCGCTCACGGCTGTACATTCGTCTTTGCTTCTGGGGCAAAAACGCTTTGCTGCCTATAATTTGATACAAATCAGCATGCCGCTGCTGACATTCTTCACTTGCCTTTTTCAGTATTATTTTTTCGGAAAACTCAATTACGAATGGGCTTTGTATTTGGCATTTGGTTTTGCCTTGGTACTCAGTAGTTACTTCGTATGGTATTATTGGCCAAAAGGACAAATACCGCCACATACTTTTGGTTATTTATTCAAGCAATTACTTTCGTACGGAACTTTCAACCAATTGGCGCATGTATTTCAATTGTTGAGTTTTAGAGCGTCATTTTATTTTCTGGAGTATTATCATGGCAAAGGCACAGTTGGTTTGTTTTCAAACGCCAGCTCTTTAACGGAGTCTGTGTGGCTCATCGCCACCAGTATTTCCTTGTGGCAGTATGCTGCAATTGCAAATTCCGATGACGGCAAATACAACATTGAGCTAACTGAAAAACTGACCCGCTTTGGCATGACCACAGCCTTTTTAGCTTGTCTGACTTTGGCCATTTTACCGGGTTCATTTTACGGCTTTTTATTTGGAGCCGATTTTGCTGCTTTGCACCCAATTATGTGGTTATTGGCGCCGGGGGTTTGGCTTTTCTCTTATGCACTGATTGTGGGTCATTATTTTTCAGGGCACGGACGTTATCAGGTCAATGCACTTGCATCTGGTATAGGACTAGTTGTCAGTTTAATCGGGGCCATCTTATTGATTCCAAGCTATGGTACGCAAGGTGCGGCTGTTGCAGCAAGTTTATCTTATTTCGTGACGAGCGCCATCGTTTTTTGGTATTTCAAAAAAGCAGGAGGCCAATTTACCTTATTTCTTCAATTCGAAGAGCTTAAATCATTTCAAACTCAAGTGCGACAGCGCTTACGTTCTATTAGGTCATGAATAAATTTGTCAAGTTAATTAGCGCACTTTACTTGTTGCTTAAAAAGCCGGCCCTTTTGAATATAATCTTAAAGGAAGACGGTGTCTATAAACTGAAATTTGAACGCAAACACAAGCAAATCAAGCTTCAAGAGCTTTCTGTGCTGGATTGGCCCGAAGCACAAGAAGTAAAAATTGCACCCTATGCTTTTTTATCGGGTTCTTCTTTGCCAACAGACTTTGCGCTTTTGCAGTTGCTTTGTAGAAAATTCGAGGTCGCAACTTATTTTGAGATTGGAACTTGGAGAGGTGAAAGTGCGGCGAATGTGGCGCCATTTGTGAGGCAAGTTTACACTTTAAATTTGCCAGACGAGACCCTAAAAGAAATGGGGCAGAGCAACGCCTATATTCAATCACATCGTTTTTTTTCCAAGCACTTATCAAATGTAACCCATTTATTTGGCGATTCTGCCACTTTTGATTGGCAACCATTCGCAAGGCAAATGGATCTCATTTTTATCGACGGCGACCACAGTACAGAGGCGGTAGAAAGAGATACCCGCAACACTTTGCAGTTGCAAAAAAATCAAGATTCCATTATTGTATGGCACGACGCCAAATCCGATACTGAGTACCCGCGTTATGAAGTCTTGCTCGGTATTTATAACGGCCTTCCAAAGTCGATGCATCAGCATGTGTACTTGGTAAAAAATTCGCTTTGTGCTGTTTATTTGCCGCAACATCCAAAAGGTGAACCAATTGAAATCAACGCGCTTCCGACGAAGTCTTTTGAGCTTACCATCAAGCAAGTAAATACAGCGTCTTAACGAAAAGATTCAACTTCAAAAGTTTCGAGCCAAATCAAATAACAAGCATAACGAAAGGCAAAATTTTGGCTTAGTCCACGTTGGGGCTTTTCAAAAATAGCCTGTAGGTCTTGAACTAATGTCGACTTATTGACAAGATCACTTTTGTCAAGGTGTGCTTTTTCTTTAATGGTATTGATCCAAAAGTCAGCGCTTTGCATGAGCCATTTGCTTTCAGGCACTGAAAATCCTTTCTTGTCCTTGCGCCAAGAGATTGCTTTTGGCAGTTGGTTATCAAGGGCGTTGCGCAAGGCAAATTTTGACCATCCGTTTTGGATGAGGTCCGTGGATGGCAAGGATCGGGCGATGCGTATCAAGTCTTGATCGTCGGCAAACGGCGTTCGAGACTCAATGCTGTATTGCATGGCACAGCGGTCTTCCCAGCGCAAGAGTCCTTTTAGTTGATGACCCCTACAAAAATCGGCAAGATGCCCTTGCAAAGTGCGTTGGCGCTTGCGCTTTACGGTTGTTTTGTTTGTTAGGTATTGCCAGGTTTCATTTTTTTGCTTTTTCGCTATTTGGTGCTGAATACCTGACGGAAGGTAACTAAAGACATCTTTTAGCCATTCTTTCAATATGTATTTTTTGGAGGTAGGTGAGTTGTCGAGCCCGGACCACTCTTTGTAAAATAACCGCCACTTTCCTGTCCAAAAAAGTTCTTTGAAAAAAGTAGGATAAAAGACCTGGTAGCCCGCAAATAGTTCATCTCCACCTTGGCCGTCAATTAGGATTTTAATGTCTTGAGCAGCTGCACTTTTCATGACGCTGCTTTGCGCAAAAGTACTGGTGCTCAAAAGCGGGATATCCTGGTGGTAAATGATTTGTTGAATAGATTCAGTTAGTTGTCGGCTATCGAGTTCTGAAACGTGCCATTGGGCTGCAGTTACCTTCACCATTTGCGCTGCCCAACTGCGCTCGTCTTGTTCGGATTGGTGCGCAGCGGTAAAAGCATGCAAGCCGTGCTGTAAAGAGCCAATCTGACGTTCCTGTTTGATTTCATTGGCCAAATACAAAATACTGCTGGAATCTAGGCCGCCGGAAAGGCAAAAACCAATCGGCACATCGGCTCTTAGGCGAAGAGAGATTGCATTTTTAAGGGCATTATTCAATTGTACTTGCGCCAATTGAGGAGCTATTGTTTCCCCATTTTCATATTTAAAAATAGCTTTCTTTTTTGCATTTAAATCATAAGACAGCGCATGACCAGGCAGTAGTTCGTAAATACCTTTGAAGAAGCCTTCTTCTTCGGTTTCAATGAGTCGGTCAGCAAAAAAAGTTTGTAGGGCTTTTTTATTCGCAATTTTTACTTGACCCGGTACTTCGAGTAAGGCTTTTATTTCCGATGCAAAAGCAAAATGCGCTTCAGAATCGCTGTAATAAAATGGCTTGACACCATAACGGTCTCGGGCGCAAAACAATAGATTTTCTTGTGTGTCATAAATGGCGAAAGCCCACATGCCGTTCAGCTCGTCAAGGAATGCAGTACCCCAATGGTGATAGGCCTGTAATAATACTTCGGCATCCGACGCACTTTTGAATTGGGCTCCCTTTTGTTCTAGTCGGATTTTTAACTCGAGATAATTATAGATTTCGCCATTGAAAGTGAGCCAGTAGCGGTCTTCAATTTGCATTGGTTGGGCTGCTGCAGTGCTCAAATCAATGATAGAGAGTCTCCGATGCGCCATTCCAAACTGTTGGTCTTCAAACCATTTGAGGCCACTGCCGTCAGGCCCTCTATGGGAAAGACGGTCGTTTATTTGCGCAAGCGCAAGTTCGGCCTGTTTTGTGCTACTTTTTTGCTTGGCGTGTATGCCTGCTATACCGCACATGTCGATGAATTATAAATTTTTATCGAGCAAATAAACAAAGCTGGCAATAGCAGCAGCGCCTAATTCCAATTCTCGTTTGTTGACGTTTTCAAAAACATCAGAGGGTGCATGATGGAAATCAAAATACCGCTGTGAGTCTGGGACAAAACCAAATAATGGAATACCTGGATATTGATTTTTGAGCGGCCCGATATCTACGCCGCCGTATCCTTTTTCAAAGATGTGCAAGTCATAGTGGCGCAGCAAGGGCTCAAAACTTTGTAAGAGGGAAAGGTAAGCCTCTGGACCATCGAGGCCGAAGCCGCGGGGTGCAAATCCGCCACGGTCACTTTCTAAGGCGGCAATTTGTTTTTCTTGATTAGAAAGCACCCATTTAGCGTATTGTTGGCCGCCTTGATTGCCATTTTCTTCGTTCATGAAAAACACCACTCTGATGGTATGAGTGGGTTGGTAGCCAAGTTCTTTAAGAATACGCAAGGCTTCTAGGCAGTGAATCACGCCTGCGCCGTCATCGTGGGCGCCTTCGCCGGTATCCCAAGAGTCGAGGTGACCACCTATGGTAATTACCTCGTTTGGAAACTTTGTGCCTTTGAGTTCGGCCATGACATTGTAAGAGGGTGCATCCGGGAAATCGCGGCAATCCATCTCCAAATAAAAATGAACTTTTCCTTGTTCGAGTGCTTGGGCCAAGGCATTCGCATCGGCTGTTGCCATAGCAGCAGCTGGTATTTTGGGAATACCGTTTTCATAATGCATTGATCCTGTATGCGGATGTTCATCTTGAGGAAGCCCCAAGGAGCGTATTACCACGGCTTTTGCGCCTAATTTGGCAGCTTCAACGGCGCCATTGCCACGGATCGCATAGCAGGCACCATAGGCTTTGAAGGTTTGAACTTGCGCGGCATCCATGGGCTGATTTAGAAAAACGATTTTATTTTCGACAGTCGCTTTTTTGGCAAGTTTGAGTGCGTCTAGGGTTTTGAATTCGACAATTTCCGCTTCTAGTAGACCGTTGGTTCCGATGGAGCCGCCAAGCGCCAATAAATGTACTTTGTGCAATTGTCCGTCTTTGGACATGTACCAGGCTGTTTCGGTGGTGCCGCGTTCCCAATGCGGAACAGTAATAGCCTGTTTTTGGACGCGATCAAAATGATAGGCATTCATTTTGGCATAAGACCAGTCGATGGCCATTTGGGCTTGCGCTGAACCAGATAAGCGCGGGCCAATATCTTTGCAAAGTTGTCTAAGGTTTTCGTGTGCATGACCACGTAACAAAGCTTCGTCGTAGATGCGTCGAATAAAAATGCTGTCTTGTGCCTGACTAAAGAAGCTTAAACTGAATATAAAGAGCAGAAATTGGGTTCTTTTCATGTACGAAGTTTGCGTAAAAATACCAAAAATAGACAGAAGCAAGCGGCTTTTGGCTATCTTTGCGCTCATAACTAATTCAGAGATTACATGGCTTTAAAATGCGGAATCGTCGGCTTGCCGAACGTCGGAAAATCAACTTTATTTAACTGCTTGTCGAATGCCAAAGCGCAATCCGCCAACTTTCCTTTTTGTACCATTGAGCCCAATCTCGGAACCATTTCTGTTCCAGATCCACGTCTAGAAAAACTAGAAGCACTTGTCAATCCTGAGCGCGTAGTGCCCACCACCATGGAAATCGTCGATATCGCAGGTTTGGTCAAAGGCGCCTCTAAAGGCGAAGGTTTGGGCAATCAATTTTTGGCAAACATCAGAGAGACCGATGCCATTTTACATGTACTGCGCTGTTTTGACGACGGTAACATCATCCACGTCGATGGCAGTGTTGATCCGATCCGAGACAAAGAAATCATCGATATTGAGCTTCAGCTCAAAGACCTCGATACCATCGAGAAAAAAATACAAAGTTTAGCACGCGTCATTAAATCTGGCGACAAAGATGCCCTTAAAGAAAATGAATTTGCACTGCGCATCAAGGCAGGCCTTGAGCAAGGCAAATCAGTCCGCGGTTTAGGTTTTGCCCAAGACGAAATGGATATCATCAAAGGTTTCAACCTCATTACTTCAAAGCCAGTCATGTATGTATGTAATGTAGATGAAGCTTCAGTAAAAACTGGCAATGCGCACGTGTCGCGTGTCAAAGAAGCCGTAGCGGCCGAAAACGCCGAGGTGCTCGTTATTGGTGCTAAAATCGAGGCAGACATCACTGAGTTAGAAACCTACGACGAACGTCAAATGTTCCTAGAAGAACTTGGCCTTGAAGAGCCTGGTGTGAATCGCCTCATTCGTCAGGCTTATCATTTGCTGAATCTTCAAACTTACTTTACTGCCGGTGTGAAAGAAGTACGCGCCTGGACCATCCGCAAAGGCATGACCGCGCCACAAGCTGCTGGTGTCATTCACTCGGATTTTGAAAAAGGATTTATCAGGGCAGAGGTCATGAAATACAATGACTACATTCAATATGGTTCAGAAAGCGCTGTTAAGGATGCCGGTAAGTTTAAAGTCGAAGGCAAGGAATATGTCGTCGAAGACGGCGACATCATGCATTTTCGTTTCAACGTATAATCTTGTATTCAATGCAAATAACAGCCAATAATCCCGCATTGCGCTCTTGGGTAACCGGAGCAGATCATTCAGAGTTTCCAATTCAAAACCTGCCTTTTGGTATTTTTCAAGTAACGGAAGGGACCAAAAGCGTTGGTGTTCGCATCGGCGAGCAAGTACTCGACTTGGCTCAGATGGCAGCTTATGGTTATTTTGATGATCTTCCTTTTGCGTCTTCAGATTTCTCTCAAGACTACCTCAATCCTTTGATGCAAAAAGGTAAAATCGCGGTAAGAGCACTCAGAAATCGCATTGCCGAGTTGCTTTCTACAACAAATGAAACTTTTCAATCTCAAAAAGACCAGCACAACGCGCTCATTCCTGTGAGCAAGGTTAAAATGGCCTTGCCAGTACAAATCGGAGACTACACTGATTTTTATTCCTCTAAAGAACACGCCACCAACGTGGGCATTATGTTCAGAGACCCAGCTAATGCGCTTTTGCCCAATTGGCTTTGGATACCTGTCGGATACCACGGTCGTGCCTCATCGGTTATTGCTTCTGAGCAGCCTGTAACGCGTCCGAAAGGTCAAATTAAGCCAGACGACAACGCCGATCCTATTTTTGGACCTTCGCGACAGGTCGATTTCGAATTAGAAATGGGCTTTATTACCTTCGACGGTAAACCACTCGGCCATAGCATCAGTACTGCCGAAGCCGAAGATTATATTTTTGGTCTTTGTTTGTTCAACGATTGGTCGGCAAGGGATATCCAAAAATGGGAATACGTACCGCTTGGTCCTTTCCTCGCTAAAAACTTTGCTTCTTCGATGTCTTGCTGGATAGTCACCCTAGATGCGCTGCAGCCTTTTGCCTGCCAAACCCCCGAGCAAGACCCAGAGGTGCTCTCTTACCTCAAATTCGAAGGGCTCAAGTCCTACGACATCAATTTAGAGGTGGCAATTGCCGCACCAAATTGCTCCGAACATACCGTCAGCAAATCCAATTTCAAATATATGTATTGGAACATGGCCCAACAACTAGCGCATCATACCGTCAACGGCTGCAATGTGCGTTGCGGCGACCTCATGGGCTCTGGCACCATCTCTGGTCCAACGCCAGATTCTTATGGTTCCATGTTGGAATTGGCCTGGAAAGGAACCAAACCCATTCAAATGCCAGATGGCACCGAACGCCGTTTTATTCAAGACCACGACACCGTCATTATGCGCGGCCATTGCGCCAAAGATGGTATTAAAATTGGTTTTGGAGAAGTTAGAAGTGAATTACTTCCTCCCAACTAATGTATTACGACGGTCAGACACCAATAGATTTAGAACAAGAGCGCATTGAAATCCTCAATGCCTTTAAAGGATTATTGCGTGCCACCAAAGACCGTTCCCGCGACGAAACCAAACTCATACGCAAAGCATTTGACATCGCTTTAGACGCCCATAAAGACATGCGCCGCAAGTCAGGCGAGCCTTATATTTATCATCCCATTTCTGTGGCCCGCATTTGTGCCGAAGAAATGGGTCTAGAGCCAACAGCAATTGTCTGCGCCTTGCTCCACGACACCGTCGAAGACACCCATATCACGCTCCAAGACATCGAGGATATTTTTGGTGTGACTGTCCGAAAAATCATCGACGGCCTGACCAAAATCCCCGAAGTATTCGACGAGAACACTTCCATTCAGGCCGAAAATTTCAGAAAAATGATCCTGACCATCTCTGATGATTTCAGGGTGGTATTGGTCAAACTTGCCGATCGTTTGCACAACATGCGAACCCTGCAAAGCATGAAGCCTGAAAAGCAACTCAAAATTGCTTCTGAAACAAAATTTTTATATGCGCCACTCGCGCATCGTTTGGGCTTGTATCCGATAAAGTCTGAGCTCGAGGATCTCTCCATGAAGTACTGTGAGCCTGAAATTTACGAACAAATCGAAGCCAAGCTCAAATCGACCGCCGATGTCCGAAATCGATTTATTCGCCGATTTGTGGCGCCAATTCGTGAAGAGCTTCAGGCCCAAGGCTACCATTTTGACATTAAGGCCCGGACAAAATCCATTTCTTCCATCTGGCGTAAAATGCAGACCAAAGATGTGCCTTTTGAGGAGGTTTTTGATGTTTTTGCGCTGCGCATTATTCTTGACACCGCACCGGACCGAGAAAAATCCGATTGTTGGCGTGTCTATTCTGTGGTTACTGATTTTTACCAGCCAAGCCCGGAACGCCTTCGCGATTGGGTTTCTACGCCGCGGGCCAATGGTTATGAATCTTTACACACCACCGTGATGTCTCCGCAGGGCCGTTGGGTAGAGGTGCAGATCAGAAGCAAGCGCATGGACGACATCGCCGAACACGGTTTGGCAGCCCATTACAAATACAAAGAGTCCAATGCAGACTCCAATAAATTTGACCGCTGGATTGCAGAAATTAGAGAGCTTTTAGATAATCCGGATAGCAGTGCTTTGGATTTTGTCAATGATTTCAAGCTCAATTTATTTAATGATGAAATCTATGTTTTTACGCCTAAAGGAGAGCTGCGCGTATTGCCAACTGGTTCAACTATTCTAGATTTTGCATATGACATCCATACGCAAATTGGAAACAAATGTATTGGTGCCAAGGTAAACAACCGGCTTGTACCTTTGAGTTATCAGCTTCAAAATGGTGATCAATTGGAAATTCTCACCTCAAACAAACAAAAACCAAACGACGAGTGGTTGCGTTTTGTGGTTTCGGCCAAAGCCAAGCAGCGTATCAAGCAGGCACTCAATGAAGCTCATAAATTAGTTGCAGCCGATGGCAAAGAGATTTTAGAACGTAAACTCAAACAATACAACATCCGATTTTCGCCAGAAAACCTGCGTACACTTGAAAAGCATTTTCATGTCGATTCAACCACTAATCTGTACTATAAAATCGCCAAAGGAAAAATAGACTTGGCACAGCTCAGAGAACTCAATGTAGTTGGTGGAAATATTCTTGTTGAACGTAAAATTCGCTCCAAGAAAATCAAAGGTTCTGAAGATAATCTGCTCAATGAAGGCATCAATACCGATACCGATACCATTGTTATTGGCGAGGATTTCAAGGGTTTTGATTATACTTTGGCGCGTTGTTGTAGTCCTATTCCAGGTGACTCCATTTTTGGATTTATTACCATTTCAAGTGGTATTAAAATCCACCGTTTCAATTGCCCAAACGCCGTTCATTTATTATCGAAGTTGGCCTATCGTTGCATCAAAGCCAAATGGCAGACAAGCGCTTTGGTCGAGCGGGTAGCCGCAATCCGCATCATTGGCATTGATCAAATTGGTTTGGTCAATCGGCTTACCGAAATCATTTCCAAGCAGAATAACATCAACATGAAAAGTATTTCCTTCGAAACAAATGATGGTGTTTTTGAGGGCAGGATAAAAGTGTTGGTTTACGATACCGCTCAATTAGAGCAACTCACCAGAAAATTCGAACAAGTCGAAGGTGTGAAAAGCGTAACCCGTTGGGATGCAGCAGTAGATTCAGAAGAGTTGAGCTGATAAATTAGTTTTTGGCCTCGGTTTTATCTTGTCTCAATAGTTGCGGATGCGTTGGTCGCAATTCTGGATTCCATTTAAATCCTTTGATCCAACGCTCCTTTGGATCAATGGCTTTCATCGGGTAAAACACACCATCTGGTTGGTCAAAATACGTGATTTGACGGAGTTCTCCATTTTTTAATTCAATAATTAGCTTTTCCGAAAAGAGCCGATTAAGTCCCTCACGTTGAATTTGAAGAGTCGAATCGGTTTGCTGTTTTTTTGTTTCTGGATAAAAAATGGTCCAGGCCTGACCAGAAGCAATGGTCTTTTGGAGCGTGCCTGTCGTGTCAAAATAAGCCACAATTTGCTTGGACGCGATTTGGTTATAGAGGCTGTCTTTTTGTAGTTCAAACAGCACGCTGGCATTCTCATTGAGCTCGATGTGTTCAAAGAGTGTGTCAACAATATACACACTTGCTGAAGCACTTTTAAGTTCACCGCGCTGAGACCATAAAATGGGGTCTTTACCAATAACAAGTACTTGTTTGGTAAAATCAAACACAGTGCTATCTCCAATGCCTTGTAGTTTGGGATGTAAAAAACGGAAATCTCGGTTGGCTACTAAAAATTCGGAACGATTGAGGCTATCTCGTTTTAAATGAAGGGTATCGGCATGAACATATAATGTATCGTTTTGGTACTTCATTAGGCCTAGGCTGTTGCCGGTCACAAAAGCGAGATGTTGGGTGTTGCTAAAAACCGCCCTTTGACCAAGCAGCGCGATTTGTCGGTTAACGTCTTTAAAATAGACAGTGCCTCGGCCTTCGTAGTCGTTGGACTTGGTATTGATATACAACGTGTCACCTTTTATGATTTGATTTTTTTGATAGATTTCGGCATGGTTATAAAGCGCACCACCTTCTTTTTGGACATCATACCAGCCTTTGCGACAATAAATTTGAGTGCTGTCATTGCGCATTTGTGTTTGACCTAGAAAGTATAGCTTTTGTTGCTCGTAGGCAAATTGAAGGGTGTCTGTCTTGACATCGAGATCGGCTTTGGTGTAATGCACCTTGCCACTAAAGAAAAAGGAGCCATTGCTTGGGTAGAAATACCCGCGTTCACAAGTGATTTTTTCATCACTAGTGATAGAGGAGATGGTACCTGAACTTCTGAAAATAGCCCGGCCTTTTTTGGCATCGTAATCCATAGAATCGGCACTCATTTTGTAGGCGTTGTCTCGGGCGCGAACATGACCCCAAAGTTTCGCATATTTGAGTCTTTCGGCATAAAAAATGGAGTCCGCATACAAGTTGACACCATTTTTTTGAATGTGAACATTACCGTATGCAAAAACCTCTTTGGCTTTTTCGTTGTAATGCGCTGAATCGCAATACATCGTATTGCCTTGGTAAATAAAACTAACTGAACCAACTAGACGATGCACGCCATTTTGGATCGCATAGATTTTTTGGGTACCTGGCAAAAGCCTGAGCGTGCCTTGACTAAAGGCTTGCATCCAAAAAAAAGTTGCTATGATGAGAAAGGCAAAATGTCTTTGGAAGCTGATATTCATGTTAGTTTTGGAGGGTCTGTTTACGATCTGGCCCTACTGATATAACGCGAATTGGAATAGCTAATTGTGTTTCTAGGTAAGTAACGTAATTACGGAGGGCAGCCGGAGCGCTTTCAAAGTTTTCGAGTTCCGTGAGGTCACAGTGCCAACCTTCTAGTTGTTCATATACGGGTTCGATAGCTAAATCCGTTACGTCATAAGGGAATTCGCTTACTTTTTGTCCGTCGATAAGATAGTGCGTACAGACATTAATGTGCTCAAAAATACCCAAAACGTCGCTTTTCATCATGGCTAATTCAGTAACGCCATTGACCATGACGGCGTATCGTAACTGAACGAGGTCTAACCATCCGCAACGACGTGGACGGCCTGTTGTGGCGCCGAATTCGTTGCCTTCTTTGCGCATGAGTTCGCCGGTTTCGTTGAGTAATTCAGTCGGGAAAGGGCCGCTTCCGACACGTGTGCAATACGCTTTGAAAATACCGATAACTGAACCGATTTTAGTAGGCGCAATACCGAGACCTGTGCAGGTTCCGGCAGTAACCGTATTGGAAGAGGTAACAAAAGGGTAAGTTCCGAAGTCGATATCGAGCATGGTGCCTTGTGCGCCCTCGGCTAAAACTTTTTTGCCGGCCAGTAAAGCTGAATTAAGATAGTGTTCTGAATCTACAGCTTGTAGGGTTTTTAACACTTCGATGGCCTCAAACCAAGGTTTTTCAAGTGCGGGTAAGTCATAAGTGAAATCGGTGTGGTGCTCGAGAATACCCACATGTTTTTCAACAAGGGCTTGGTATTTCTCTTGGAAATGCGGGGAGAAAATATCGCCAACGCGCAAGCCATTTCTACCGGTTTTATCCATATAAGTAGGGCCGATTCCTTTGAGCGTCGAGCCGATTTTGTTCTTTCCTTTAGCTAATTCCGATGCAGCGTCGAGTAATTTGTGCGTAGGTAAAATGAGATGCGCTTTTTTGGAGAGCAACAAGCGTTTATTGAAATCAATTTGAAAAGGTTTGAGTTTATCGAGCTCTGCTGAGAAAACGACAGGGTCAATTACGACGCCATTACCTACTAAATTGATTACGTTCGAATGGAAAATTCCGGATGGAATGGTATGCAACACGTGCTTGATGCCTTCGAATTCTAGCGTGTGGCCCGCATTAGGACCTCCTTGAAATCTGGCAATGATATCGTAAGATGGCGTCAAGACATCTACAATTTTTCCTTTTCCTTCATCGCCCCATTGTAGGCCTAAGAGTACGTCTACCTTCATGTTGTTTGTTCAAAAAACTTTTTTATTTGTTCGAAATCTTGAAAAATCCCAAAGATGTGTTCCATTCGGGTTAATTCAAATATTTTGTTGAGTTGCGTGTTTGGTTGAAAGAGTACGGTATCACCGAGATTGAGTCTAGAGCGGGTGAGGGTCTTGACTAAAAAAGCAATTCCGGTGGAGTTGATATACTCTAATTCAGACAAATCAATAACGAGATTCCAGTTGTCGATCTGATCTAGTTTTTCAATGGCGCTTTCTCGGTCGCTTTCAGTAAAAAAACGACCTTGGAGCTTGAGGATACTCAGCGGCCCGTTTTGTTGTAGCTGTACTTCCATTAGTCGATTGTTGTTTTTTTGACACCGTAGAAATAGAGGGAGTGGTGCTGAACATCAACACCAAAAAGTTCTTCTATGGTTCCTTTAATTTGTTGGATGCGTGGATCACAAAATTCAATAACCTCACCGGTATCGGTAATGATGAGGTGGTCGTGTTGTTTGGATCCGTGCGCTTTTTCGAATTGGGCTAAATTCTTGCCAAACTGATGCTTGCGTACAAGGTTGCAGGCCAATAAAAGTTCGATGGTGTTGTAGAGCGTGGCTCTTGAAACGCGGTAGTTGTGGTTCTTCATTTTGATGTATAAGGATTCTACATCAAAATGTCCTTCGTAGGCGTATATTTCTGCGAGTATAGCAAAGCGCTCCGGTGTTTTGCGGTGGCCATTTTGCTCGAGGTAGGCAGCAAAAATATCTTTGACAGTTGTTGAAATTTGACTCGTTCCCATCTTTCAGGCTCTAAAGTTAAGTATAAATTCGAGAAGCCCGACAATAAAAAAGGGGACCGAAGCCCCCTTTGTGTGATTTGGATATGGGCTTATTCGCCACGCTCCATTTTTTCTTTCAATTCAGCAAGTGCATCGAGGTCACCAAGTGTAGATTTCTCTGCGCTTTGGTTGATGGCCTTCACTGCTTGGTCGGTAGAACTACCACCTATTTTCTTGCCACCTTTGCTTGCAGTAGTTGGTTTATCTTCACCTTCTTCGAACAAGCGCGTGTGAGAAAGAACGATTTTCTTAGCGTCTTTGTTGAATTCAATGACTTTGAAGTCAAGGGTTTCTTCAACTTTAGCGTTAGAGCCGTCCTCTTTGCGCAAGTGCTTAGATGGGCAGATGCCTTCAACACCATAAGGTAACGATACGATACCTGATTTGTCTTTCATGTCGATGATGGTGCCGCTATGAACACTACCTTCTGCGAAAGTATTTTCAAAGACATCCCAAGGGTTTTCTTCAAGTTGTTTGTGACCTAAAGAAATTCTGCGGTTGTCGCGGTCGATTTCAAGAACCAAAACTTCCATGGCATCACCAACTTTGCAGAACTCAGATGGATGCTTGATTTTTTTCTGCCAAGAAAGATCTGAGATGTGGATGAGGCCATCTACACCTTCTTCTAATTCAACAAAAACACCGAAGTTAGTAAAGTTGCGTACTTTGGCGCTGTGGCGTGTACCAACTGCATATTTGATCTCGATATCGTTCCATGGGTCTGGCATGAGTTGTTTGATACCCAATGACATTTTGCGCTCTTCGCGGTCAAGGGTAAGTACAACTGCTTCAACGCTGTCACCGATTTTAAGGAAATCTTGTGCCGAACGAAGGTGTTGTGACCAGCTCATTTCTGAAACGTGGATCAAACCTTCTACACCAGCAGCAATTTCGATAAATGCACCGTAGTCAGCCATAACAACAACTTTACCGGTTACTTTATCGCCAACTTGAAGGTTGGTGTCAAGAGAATCCCATGGGTGAGGTTGTAGTTGTTTCAAGCCAAGTGCAATGCGTTTTTTGTCGTCGTCGAAATCGAGGATAACCACATTGATTTTTTGGTCGAGCTCAAGCATTTCTTCTGGGTGCGTTACGCGACCCCAAGAAAGGTCTGTGATGTGGATAAGGCCGTCTACGCCGCCAAGGTCGATGAATACACCGTAAGAAGTGATGTTTTTAACCACACCTTCCAAGACTTGGCCTTTTTCGAGACCAGAAATGATTTGTTTCTTTTGCTCTTCGAGTTCAGCCTCGATAAGCGCTTTGTGAGAAACAACAACATTGCGGAATTCCTCATTGATTTTAACTACTTTGAACTCCATGTTTTTACCAACATAGATATCGTAGTCACGGATAGGCTTAACGTCAATTTGCGAACCTGGCAAGAATGCTTCGATTCCAAATACATCGACGATTAAACCACCTTTTGTTCTGCATTTTACGTAGCCAGTAATGATTTCGCCTGTACGAAGCACGTCATTGACGCGGATCCATGCGCTGTGCATGCGAGCAGTGCGGTGAGAAACAATTAACTGACCAGTTTTGTCTTCGAGACAATCTACGTAGATGTCAACTGTATCGCCAACCTTTAAATCTGGGTTGTAACGGAATTCGTTGGCAGCAACAACACCTTCAGATTTGTAACCAATATTGATGATTACCTCTTTTTTGTTGATCATGACAACAGTACCCTGAATAACTTCTTTTTCGATAATGGAAGTAAGGGTTTTTTCGTAGCGATCTCCAAGTTCAGAGCGTTCTACTTGATTGTAGCCGTCCAATTGGAGTGCTTCCCAATCAAAATCTGCAGTTCCCTGCGGTTCGATGTTTTTAGCCATAAGGCATATAAGTTTGTATTTCCAATACCCTGATTATCAGAAAGTTGTTAAACAAAAATAACAGTGCGATCAGGGCGCACTTCGATTAAAGAGGTGCAAAGGTAGTCATAAATTGTTGAATTCCAAGGAAAACCGACCTTTAATTATCTGATATATTGACAGGGAAATGTGCAAAAACAGCCAGTTCTGGACCTTGTCTGAGCATACAATTTTTCCAAAGCGATGCGGGAGGGGTTTTCAAAAGGTCTTTGGCTTGGAAGGCTTCGGTACAAATCCATGCGTGATCGGCGATTTCATCGGAGAGTTGTTGGGGTCCCCAGCCTGAATAGCCAGCAAAGAAGCGCAGTTGCGCATGAGGGGCTTCGAGTACCATAGCTTGCGCTAATACTTGTTGCCATTCCCCACCAAAATAGAGGTCAGGGGTAACTTGCAGCGCGCCTTTTACATGAGAAAACCGATGTAAATAAAAGAGTTGTTGAGGTGCTACTGGGCCGCCATTAAAGATAGGTAGGTCTAAATCGATGTGCTCAAATAGATCTTTAAGTGTGATTTCAGAAGGATGATTGAGGACAAGTCCAAAACTTTCTTGGTCGTTGTGGTCGATCAGTAGGATAGCCGCTCTTTGAAAAAAGGCTTCGTCAAGTAGCGGATCGGCCAATAATATACAACCCTGTTTGGGTGTGGTTTTACTTTGAAAAATATGTTGGTCTTTGATCTTCATTGGGTCCGTAACAAATAAACATAAAAATTTGTGCGTATGCAATAGGCATTGTTTAATTTTGCCTGATGAAATTCGGCGCTATTGATATCGGAACCAATGCAGCGCGTTTGCTAATTGCAAGCGTGGATCGGATAGAAGGCCAGCTTCAGCTTCGTAAGTTAGCTTACTACAGAGTTGCGCTTCGGCTTGGTGAAGATGTGTTTGATAAAGGTAAAATCAGCCCCAAAAAAGCACAGCATTTTACACAAACTATACAAGCCTTCCAATTACTTGCCCAAACCCATGAAGTTGATTTTCTTAGAGCCGTAGCCACCTCGGCCATGCGCGAAGCCAGCAATGCTAAAAAAATCAGCAAGCAAATATTAGCGCAAACAGGCATTCAAATAGAAATTATTTCCGGAGACGAAGAAGCTCAACTGATTTTCAACTCTTTTGACCTTTTACAATTGCACAAACAGCAATTTGTGGTGGTAGATGTCGGAGGGGGTAGTACCGAAATTAGCGTATTTGAAAATGGTCAAAAAGTAGCAGCGCGTTCATTTGAACTTGGAACATTGCGGATTTTGAAAGGCAAAACCAATATTTCAAGTTGGGATGAGTTCTCTACTTGGATACAAACGCATGTGGCGCTAGAAGAAGCGCACCTTGTTTTTGGCACAGGCGGAAACATCAATCGCGCACTTAAAATGAGTCGTTCAAACCAAACGAATACCTTAACTTTGAACGAATTGATAGTATTAGAACAAAAGCTAGCGAAAGAAACCATCGAACAGCGTTGCGCAAAATACCAACTAAAACCAGATCGTGCAGACGTCATTGTACCTGCACTTCAAATATATATCGCCGCGCTTCAAGCTTTGGGTCAACAAGAAATTGTTGTTCCAAAAATTGGTTTATCCGATGGCGTTATTTATCAGCTTTATCTTCAAAATTCTTCGATTTAATATGGCACAAAAACCAGCTATTCCGAAAGGCACCCGCGATTTTCTTCCTTCAGAAGTGGCCAAGCGCAATTACTTATTTGAGACCATTAAATCAGTTTTCAGACGCTATGGATACGCGCCAATAGAAACACCGAGTTTTGAATTATCGACAACCCTGATGGGAAAATATGGCGATGAGGGTGATCGCCTCATTTTTCGCATACTGAACTCCGGTGAAAAGATGCGTAAGGCGGACCTCGATGCACTGGCGGCCGATCAACTTGCGAAATTTGCAAATTCACTTGCCGAGAAAGCACTTCGCTATGATTTAACGGTTCCTTTCGCACGGTTTGTTGTTCAGCACCAAAATGAGTTGACCTTTCCTTTTAAACGCTATCAAATACAACCTGTTTGGCGTGCAGACCGACCGCAGCACGGCCGATATCAGGAATTTACGCAATGTGATGTCGATGTGGTAGGGTCGGATTCGTTACTATACGAAGTGGAACTGATTCAAATTTTTGACGAAGTACTTTCTCAGCTCGGCTTGCCTGGTTTTAGTATTCTCATGAACAACCGTAAAATCTTGAGTGGAATTGCCGAGGTTTCTGGTCAAGCTACGCGCATCGTTGAGTTGACGGTTGCAATTGATAAGCTCGACAAAATAGGAGAGGAGGGCGTTGTGAAAGAACTATCCGAAAAAGGTTTTAGTGCAGAAGCCATCGATAAAATCAGGCCGCTATTTGCTTTCCAAGGTTCGAATGCGGATAAAATTGAGCTCATGCGCACCTACCTAGCGCAAAGTGAAATTGGTCAACAAGGACTTGACGAACTTCAAGAGGTGCTCGACCATATTGCCGAATTAGGGCTGAATAGAGGCCAACTCATTTTTGATCTCACGCTGGCCCGCGGACTCAACTATTACACTGGTGCCATTTTTGAAGTCAAGGCCCACGATGTGAAAATGGGCAGTATTTGTGGTGGTGGCCGTTACGATGACCTTACCGCTCTTTTTGGTATAAAAGGGCTCTCGGGTGTTGGCATTTCTTTTGGTGCTGATCGCATTTACGACGTTATGACCGAATTGAATTTATTTCCGTCAACCCTGGATAAAACCCTAGATATCTTGTTTGTACATTTCGGAGAGGCAGAAGCCAAATACAGCCTAAAGTTATTGAAAGAGGTGCGTCAAATGGGGCTTGCTGCTGAAATCTATCCAAGTGCAGTCAAACTTCAAAAACAACTCAAGTACGCAAATGACCGAAACGTGCCATATGTTGTCATGATTGGCGCTGAAGAGGCTGCTGCCGGAATGCTGAGTTTGAAAGATATGGTAAGCGGTCAGCAAACGCAAATTTCGCGGGCCGAATTTCTTACCAAATGCGCGCAACTTTCTTAACGTCGTTGCGCATTTCGCGCCCTTCCGGAATTTGAAATGCTTCAAAAAACTCCGGGCAATTCTTTAGTGGTCCATTGACTCTGTACATACCCGGTGAATGGGGGTCTGTAGCCAGTCGCTTTTTCATTTCTGCATCAGTGTACTTGATCTTCCAAAGCTGCGCGTAAGCTATAAAAAAGCGTTGAGCTGGTGTGTAGCCATTCACCAATTGACCTGATTTGAATTCATCAGTACGGGTATACGCATAGTAAGCCATTGTAAGCCCGCCAAGATCGGCAATGTTTTCACCCATGGTAAGTTCAGGATTCACACAATGGTCTTCTATAGGGCAGAAGCCGGAGAAAGTAGCGCCAAGTAATTTGGTTTTTTCTTCAAATAACAGGCGGTCTTCTTCGGTCCACCAATTGGTAAAAGAACCGTCGGCTGCAAATTTACTGCCCATGTCGTCGAAACCATGTGTGAATTCATGGCCAATGACCATGCCAATTCGACCGTAGTTTACTGCATCTTCATAGTTTTCATCAAAGAACGGCGCTTGCATGATTCCAGCTGGGAATGCAATCTCATTGAGTAAAGGATGGTAATACGCATTCACCATATGAGCGGGCATGCCCCATTTTTCTTTGTCTACAGGTTTGCCGTATTCTGCAAGATTTTTTGCGACGCTATAACGCATGATTTCTCGGTAATTCCAGAAATATCGGTCGTTACTTAATTGAAGGCTACTATAATCTTCCCATTTATTTGGGAATCCTAGTTTTCTACCTATTGCATCAAGTTTGCCTATAGCCTCCTTTTTGGTAACATCTGACATCCATTCAAGTTGTTCTATTCGTTCGCGATAAACTAAAAGTAAATTATCGACCATTTCATTTACACGCTGCTGGGCTTCTTTTGAGAAGTGCGCATCAACAAATGCTTTACCTAGTAATTCTCCTATCGGCAAATCAGTTATTTCATCAATACATCTTTTTTCCAATGGCGCTTGCGTACTTTTACCCGACAAAATAGTTCCATAAAATGAAAAATTGAGAATGTCTAACTCTTCGTTTAGATGTCCTGCATAATGGTTAATTAACGACCAAATCATTAGAGATTTGATCTGTTCTAGGCTGCTTTTTTCGAGTAACGTATTTAAGTTTGAAAAATAGTTAGGATTACTCACGATAAGGGTATCCGGGATTTTAGCACCCAATAAGGCGATGTATTGCTCATAATCAAAATACGATTGTGTATTTCTTTTAAAACTATTGAAATCTTGCGGGTTATAGGTTTTTTCAGGCAGTCGTTGCTCTACTGGTTTTAACATGCCTTGAGCCAAGTTCGTTTCAAATAAAATGATGTCTTGGGTCATTTGTTCAGCTTCGGTAAACTGACAAATTTGCAGTGCCTTGTTAATAAATGATTGGTAAGCCGTTCGAATTTCTTGTTTGTTTTCTTCAAAATAGTAATCGCGGTTGGGTAGCCCCAAGGATGGCTGTCCAATGTATGCCACGTTTTTATTTACATTTTTAAGATCTTGACCTATACCAAAAGAAAAAAGTGTTGAAATTCCATCTCTATGCAATGATGCCACCAATTCCTCCAAATCATTTTTGTTGGTTAAGGACATGATTCGCATAAAATCTTCTTTCAATGGATCAGTACCAAGGTTATTTCGTAATTCTATATTAGTAAACGATGTATAATAAGCGCCTAGAATTTGGTTTTGTGAACCTTTTTCACCTTGATTTGTCGCTGCATCTTTTAAAATACGACTTAATTTTTCATTATTTTCTTTTTCTAATTCATTGAAACTACCCCAACGAGATTCACTTGAAGGTATTTCGGTTTTGGCAATCCATGTGCCGTTGGCAAATAAAAAGAAATCGTCAGCCGGACTAATGGTAAGGTCTAAAGCACTTTGGTCTATGCTTTGCATGCTTTGAGGCGTTTTCTTTTTGTCTACTTGCGCTTGTTTGCAGCTTGTTAGTACTGCGCTGGCTAAAGCAATTAGGTATGCTATTTTTTTCATTTGAAATCGTGTTGTTATTTGCGAATCATGTGTATGTGTGGAATACCATCTTCAAGATAGGTGTCTCCGACGGGTGCAAAGTTGTGTTTTTTATAGAACTCATGCAAATGTGCTTGAGCAGAGAGAACAACCGGTTGTGCGCCAAATTGACGCTCAATTTGAGTTATACAATACGCCATAAGCTGATGACCAATTTGTTTATTGCGATAAGCTTGTGCAACAATGACACGACCTATTGAAATTTCTGGGTAACCCACACCGCCTGGTACAATGCGTGCACAGGCTACTAGCTCGTCGAGATAATGTGCAAAAATGTGAAAAGACAGCTGGTCTTTGTTGTCGAGGTCTTGGTAGACACAATTTTGCTCGACAACAAAAACTTCGCTGCGCAATTGCAAATAGGCGTATAGCTCGAAAGGTTTTAATTCAGCAAATGTGCGCGTAGAGAATTGAAGTTCCATGGCTACTTAGTGAACTTTATACAATAACGCCGATTCAATAAGTTGCCCAGGTGACACCATCGGTTCGTCGTATGGGATTTCCATCCATATAAAAAATGATCCCACAATGCGAATAATAGGATTGAGTGGCCAATTGTACAGCTGCACTTTGCGTTGAGGCACTGTGCTGAAAAATAAGGTCGCCGTCTTTGTATTGTTGACTCGAACCAAAAAATGAAAGTATTAGAAAAAGACAGATCAACAAACTACGCATAAAAAGCAATTTAATAAGAACCGTGGTACCTTCTCAAAAACCATTCCGTCACTAAAAGACCAACAAGAATAAGCAGCAAGGTGAGTAAATCGAGTAGGGGGTCAAACTGATGGGTCTCGGTACGTAATGCGACCAACTCCTTTTGCCGTTGAATGCGCTGAAGCAATTTATCATAGGCGCTTAAAGGATATACTTTTCCATTGCTTTGCTCGGCAAGTTGATTTAATGTGGTGTGTCTGGCTGCTGATTCGAGTTGTTCTAATTGGATATCCTCGACAACAAAAGCACCGGATTTTACATATTTTTTTTGATTGTGTGAAGTGTATGCGCGCCAGTAATATCGCCCGGCCTTTAGTTGTCCAAGTTGCTGTTGGTAATAGGATCCTTTTGTTGAGAAGGTCCCCTTACGTACTTTGTTTTTGGCGTCTTTGAGCTCCCAATAGACAACCGGACTGGTTATCGGTTGTAAGGCTTCGTTGTAAAATGAGGCATTGAGTACACAACGCTCAAAAGTACTGCGTTTTTTGGGTGCCTGTACCCTTAAACCGCTTCCTTCTTTTTTTACCATCAAATAACTAGCGATTTCTGAAGCAAACTGATCAAATGCATCGTGGCTTTGTTTTTTGAGATGTGCAATGAGTCGCCAGCGCCAAATTCCTTCGCCAATAAGGTATGCTTCTCGGTGTTGGTTTTGTTGGTAAAAGCCAACTAATGGTTGTTCCTTTTGTATCGTTCCAACCCTTTGTTTCAGCAAGACTTGTGTTCCCGATTTTGCCTTTATTTCTCCGAATTTCTTTGTTAATGGTGGAAATGACGGGAGTAATTCAAGCCATTCTGAATTCGGCTCATAAATAGAAAAGCCGGTATTGAAACTGGCTTGAATTTCTTCTTGTTGCTGCCTGAGGTCAAGTTGAAGTCCTTTGGCGAGTTTAGCTGCAATTTGTTGGTCTGTTTGGGTGCCAAAGATGTACCAAGCAGGTATTGTATATTTCTGAATCGCTGCGTAGAAGTCAGTGTTAAACATTTTTCCGGGGTCGTGCCAAACGACAAGGTCGTAATCTGCCAACTTGGTAATGTCTAATTGACCCGCGTGCTTGACTACAACTTCATTGAGTTGATTGCCGCTCAAGGCTTGTTGTAAGGCAGAAATGTCGGGATGTGGGGCGTAGCTGTACAATAAAATTTTACTACGGCTATCAAGGACTTCGATGTAAACAGTTCTTTGGTTATTTTGAATTGAAAACTCTCCTTTTAAGGGTAAAATCCGAATTTGGTATTCGTGGATACCTGGTCGAAGCGCTTTTTGCTCAAATGTGATCGTATTTCGACTGCTCCTTGAATTTGGTATTTGCAGTGTTTTGCTGCTCATTTTTTTGCCATCTTCGTAAAGTGCTGCTGTAATGGTTTTGCCTGCAAATCGCTGTGCTTCGATGTCTATTTCGATAGGAAAGGTATTGTTCAGGAAGGTGAGGTCGTTGTATGCTACATTGCTTAATATGAGGTCTTTTTTAAGCGTGGTGTCACCTACAGAAAGACCGTAGATGGTGCAGAGTGGCAGGTGTTCAGCCGCGTACATCGGATGTTGCCCAGTGTTGTAATTGCCATCAGAAATGAGAATGATCGCGCCAAGATTGGCGTTTAGGTATTGATCGGCAGCCGCATCAAAAGCTACTTGCATATTGGTTTGTTGGGCGCTGAATCCTTTTTTAGGGAAATGAAGTTGTTGGCCAAAATGCCATGTTTCTAGTTGACAGTCTTGACCAAGGGTAGCCGCTAAATCTTTTTGATATGCAGTCAAAGTACGCTCCAGTTGAGGGCTTTCTTTGTAGTTTTTCATGGACGCAGAACGGTCTATGAGCGTCAGGATAATTGGTTTTTCTGTTTCAAAATGCGTACGCTCTAAAAGGATGCCTAATAGCAATATTGAAATTAAACTAATGCTTAATGTTCTCAATGTTATTAAGCTGTATTTCAAATTTTTAGACTTGCTTTTAATCCAGTTTTCTTGTTTGTAAAAAAACCAACTAAGCACCGCAGCACCAACCAAAATAGGGAGAATCCACCAGAGCGAAACAGAAGATAGCAAATGCATAGCCCAAAAGTACATACATTTTTACGTAAATTCGTGGCCAAAATACAATCAACATGTCAAAAACCGTTTATATCGTTTCAGCCGTTCGTACGCCAATGGGTTCTTTTATGGGCGCATTTGCTGGTGTTTCAGCTACAGAATTAGGTGCAACTGCCATTCGTGGCGCATTGCAAAAAGTAAATGTAGATCCTTCCATTATCGATGAAGTTTTTATGGGTAATGTCCTACAGGCAGGGGTTGGCCAAGCGCCAGCACGCCAGGCTGCTTTGGGCGCAGGCCTTGGTAAAAATGTACCTTGTACCACTGTCAATAAAGTTTGTGCTTCAGGAATGAAAGCGATTATGCTAGGTGCGCAAAGCATCTTGGCTGGTGACAACCATGTGGTCATTGCAGGTGGTATGGAAAATATGTCTCAAACACCGCATTATTTAGATGGGCGTAATGCCACTAAATTTGGCAATATTACTATGCTAGATGGCATCACCAAAGACGGCTTACTCGATGTGTACAACAAAGTGCCAATGGGTAATTGCGCCGAATTATGTGCCACTAAATACGAAATTACAAGAGAACAACAAGATGAATTCGCCGTCACTTCTTATCAGCGTGCAGCAGCTGCATGGCAAGCGGGTCGATTCGCCGACGAAGTTGTTGCTGTTGCTGTTCCGCAACGCAAAGGTGAGCCAATTATGGTAAGTGAAGACGAAGAGTACAAAAATGTGTTTTTGGATAAAATCCCGTCATTGCGCCCAGCTTTTGACAAAGAAGGCACCATTACAGCGGCTAATGCCTCTACGCTCAACGATGGCGCATCCGCACTCATTTTAGCCTCTGAAGAAGCTGTTCAAAAATATGGGCTTCAGCCTATTGCAAAAATTGTTTCCTACGCCGACGCAGCACAAGAACCAGAATGGTTTACCACGGCCCCTTCATTGGCCATTCCGAAAGCGCTCGAGAAAGCAGGGCTCACAACAGCAGATATTGACTTTTGGGAACTCAACCAAGCCTTTTCTGTTGTTGGTTTGGCCAACATCAAAATCCTCGGTTTAGATCCAGCAAAAGTAGACGTCAACGGCGGTGCAGTTGCATTAGGTCATCCGCTTGGTAATTCTGGTTCCAGAGTGATTGTTACGCTTTTGAATGTGCTCAAGCAAAATGGTGCCAAACGCGGCGCAGCAGGAATCTGCAATGGTGGAGGCGGTGCCTCAGCCATGGTTGTAGAGTTGGTATAGTTTTAATTACATTAAATTTTCGAACACCAAACCTTTTACAGGGTTTGGTGTTTTTCTTTTATGTATCAGCTCAAAAGAACACAGTTTATCCCGACCGACTTACAGACTTGTTGGGACTACTTTTCATCACCGATGAACCTCAAAGAAATAACGCCTCCTGCCATGGGCTTTATTGTCAAGTCTGAGGTACCTCAAAAAATGTACGAAGGACTCATGATTGCATATACGGTCAAGCCGTTGGCGGGCATTCCTATGAATTGGGTAACAGAAATCAAAACGGTCAAAGATTTGGCTTTTTTTGTCGATGAACAAAGGGTAGGACCTTACAAAGTTTGGCACCACGAACACCATTTTAAAGCCGTCGATGGCGGTGTAGAAATGACGGATATCGTCACTTATGTTTTGCCTTTTGGTTTGCTTGGTCGTTTGGTGCATCCGTGGCTTGTGCGTCCAAAACTCGAGCAAATCTTTGCTTATCGCTTTGAGAAAGTGAAGCAGTTATTTCAGTAACTTGCACCCATGGAGCAACAACCCATCATTCAAGTCACCGGTTTGCAAAAAAAGTTCGGTGCTTTTGAGGCCGTTAAAGATGTCAACTTTACAGTTCATAAAGGAGATGTTTTTGGTTTTTTAGGCCCAAACGGAGCCGGTAAAAGCACCACCATGCGTTGCATGCTTTCTTTGATCAAGCCCAATGCAGGTCAGATCCGACTTTTCGGCAAAGATTTACAAACAGAGCGCAATGCCATTTTGGCACGGGTGGGTAGCATTGTCGAAAAACCAGATTTTTACAAATATTTATCGGCCCAAAAAAACCTTGAAATCTTCGCCCGCATTTCGGGAGCACATGTAGATAAACGCGCTATTTTGTCTACGCTCGATTTTGTAGGTCTATCGGGCCGAGAAAAAGACAAAGTTGGTGGCTTCTCTCATGGCATGCGCCAACGACTCGGTATAGCCCAAACGCTTTTGCATCAGCCCGATTTAATTGTTTTGGACGAACCTACCACCGGACTAGACCCGCAGGGCATCATCGAAGTAAGAGACCTCATTTTGCGCCTCAAAAACGAGCAACAAAAAACAGTTATCCTTTCTTCCCATCAATTGGCAGAAATTGAACTCGTTGCCAATCGTATGGTCATTATCAACCGAGGACATACGGTCATTGAAGGGACGGTTACAGATTTAATGAATGCGCAGCAAACCCTGCTAAATATAGAGTTTACGCAAGAGTCTAGCGCTGCAGCTGCGCAGCAGATTGCACAACTGTTTCCAGGACTAGACATTCAAGTGGTGTCTCCCAAAACACTTCAGTTGCAACTAGAAAAACAACAAATTGCGACCCTCAATAGCTATTTGGTTAATGCCGGATTCGGTATTGTTGCCCTTGAACCCAAACGCAAACTCGAAGATTTTTTCATTCAAATGACGCAATCCTAATGCTCTGGAAAAACACTTACAACGAATTCATTAAAATTCTGGCCAAGCCGCGCAGTTATATTGGGCTTGCGGCTCTTACCTTGCTGATTGTCATAATTTTATTTGCCATGAAAGCCGACGGTAAAATGTATATTTCCTTCGTGACCGCCTCCTTTGAACAAACCTTATCTTTTAATGGAAATGTACTCAATGGCAACCTCATTGCATTTATCGTTTTACAAATGCTCATTGTGCACATTCCGTTATTAGTTGCATTGGTTACCGGCGATTTACTTTCCGGAGAAGCCGCAATGGGAACCCTGCGCATGTTGCTCACCAAACCAATTAGCCGTACCCAAGTTGTGCTTTCAAAACTGATTGCAGCAGCCGTTTATACCTTTATTTTAGTCCTATGGATGGGCTTTTTGGCACTTTTCGTTGGTCGTTGGGTTTTTGGCACAGGCGACCTCATCGTCTTGAATTCGGACGGTCTTGTCATTTTAAATTACACTGATGTTTTATGGCGCTACGAATTGGCCTTTATGGTCGCGTATTTAGCTTTAATGACCATTTCGACGCTTTCGCTCGCCTTTTCTGCTTTTGCCGATAACTCTATAGGTCCTATTGTTTCAACAATGGCAGTTATTATCCTTTTTACCATAATTGGTTCGCTCGACGTCAGTGTTTTTGATGCCGTAAAACCATGGTTATTCACCACCCATATGGCCTCCTGGCGTTCTTTTTTCAATGATCCGGTTCCATGGTCTGCCATAATTGAATCGATTTGGATCCTACTTGCACACAATGTTGTTTTTGTTGCAGTGGCGCTTTTCAAGTTTAACCGCAAAGACATCACCTCATGAAGCTTCTTTTCTTTTTAACTACACTGTTTATTTTTCAAATGGCATCCGCTCAAGATGCCAACGAACTGGTGAAAGCGGTTCGCCTCAAACTAGAAAAAGTACAAGACTACAGCGCTGACATCCACATTAAAGCGCAGGTGCCAATGATTAAAATTGATGAAGTGGATGCGAAAATTTATTACAAGCAACCCAATCTCATGAAGGTTGAATCAAAAGGTATAGCTATTCTTCCTAAACAAGGAATGGGCGAACTCAACGCTTTTTTAACCAATGATAAAGCATATACCTGTGCTTTGAATGGCACAAAAATGATTGGAGATATAAAAACAACGGTAGTGTCTGTATTGCCCTTAACCGAAAATACAGATGTTATTTTAGTGAAATTATGGATCGATACCCAGCGCGACTTAATCCTGAAGTCGCAAGTCACAAGTAAGAGCAACGGAACACTCGATGTCGACTATTTCTATGGAGATCAGGCCAAGTATGGATTGCCGTACAAAATGGTTTTTACCATCGATGTGAAAAAATTTAAACTACCCAAAAGCGTAGCTGCCGACTTGCATCAGAATAAGAAGAAAACCAGTGCTAAGGAAGGGCCTCAGAACGGAACAATTGTCATGCAAATGCGCAATTACAAAGTGAACCAGGGTATTCCCAATTCGAAATTCAAAACCAACTAGTAAATCACTTCGATAAGGGTGGTGTCAAAGGCGGTCGTGTTGGTCGACTTGAGGCCGCTGTTATTGGTATTCATTTCCCAATAGTAAATAGAGTAGGTGGTATTGCCGTTGTTGACACAATAAAATGTCGTATCGAGTGCACCATAAAAGTTTTGTGTCGTGGTAGGGCAGCAACTCAAGCAGGCAGCCAAGCCTTCTTGCTTGATGTACCTGAAATGATCTAGCGGGAGTGGGTTGTTGTTCTTGAAATGAATTTTTGCCCAAGCCATGGCTTTGGTTCCGAGGTCACAAAGGTTGTCTTTTTCTATGCTGAGCTCAGAGTAATATAAGTTTTTCTCTATCGGAAAGTACAACGGTTTATCTACACGCAAGATGTAGCGCTCCATTTTTTCTCTGGGCACACTAAATTCATAATTGCCGTTTGCGGTTAAAGTGAGGCTCTCGACAAACAGTTCATCAGAAGTGCCAATTGGCACTTTATAAATAGAAATAACGGCTCCTTCTAAACCGGTCTGAAAAGTTTGGTCGCTAATTTTGCCTTTGATCACAAATGATCCGGTTCCTTTTTCGCAGGACAAAAGCAAGACAACGATAAAAAAGAGGGTAATCAGGCGTTCCATTTGTTCAGTAATTCTATTTTTTCAGCAGGAATAAAAAGGTAGTCACCACCAAAATGCGTTGATTTTTCGGCCTTACAAATCAGTCCGTCTAGACCACAGCGAACGTAGTTGAGCTGCTCAAAAAAATCAAAAAGAACAGTATTGTTTTTAGGGTCGATTTCCAGTTGAACGATTGGTCTTTTGCGCGTCAAGACGTCTTTTAAGCGTTCGAAAACTTCCCATTCATGTCCTTCGATGTCACATTTAATGTAATCGATGCGCTCAAAAGTATGAAAGAAGTCAGCGGTATTGACCATTTGAACCTCTTGCGTTTTTTCAGTTGTGCTTTTTTCCTCAGGGCGCATGATATGGGGTAAACCTGTACGAATCATGCCGTTGGTTTGTGGCAACACCATGGTAATACTTCCAGACTGTGCACCGAGTGCTACATTATGGAGTTCTACATTTTCTTTATGACCAATAAAATGATTGAGTACGGCATGAAACTGAGGAAGTGGTTCTATGGCAATTACTTTACCTTTGTGGGCCAAGCGCGAAAAATTTTTGGCAAAATAGCCCAAGTTGGCACCGATATCGATGACCACAAATTGCGGTTCAATGATGCGTTTGACGAAATAATGAAATTTGAATGCTTCTTTGTGCTTGAGCAAACCGAGGTCGTAAAGCAAGTAAAAGAGCCGATGTAAGGTCGTTAGGTATGCCTTTTCAGGTAAAATAAGGTAGAGTAATTTCTTCATTCGGTTTCTTTGACTCAAAAGTACAATTATTTCTATTTTTAACACATGAAATTCACGCTGCTCCTCGCATTCGTTTTTTGTGCCTACTTAAAGATGCAGGCCCAATTGCAATTAGATCAAATCATGAAAGGTCCGGGCTTCGTTGGCGCTTGGCCCGAAGCACCGGAATGGTCCGTAGATGGAAGTTCTATTTATTATTGGAAAAAATTCCCCGACTCTTTGCAACGAACCTACTACAGCTATCACATTGAGCAAAAAAAAACAGTGATTTTGACCAAGCAAGAATGGCAAAATCGTTGGGTGTGGTCATCATCTGCTGGTCCTTTGAATTACTTGCGTATTCACGAAAATATGCTTCAATGCAAAGACGCCAAGACCCAACAGGTTAAATCGTACCCTTTGTTATCGAATACATTTTGGAACTTACAGCTTTTAAACGATCCTCAAAAAGTCATTTTTCAACAGGGGCAAAGCTTATGGCAGTACGATATGCAATACGGTTTGGCCAAACAATTGATTTCTTATCACTCATCAAAAGCGCTGGCAACTGCCTCAGACCATTTGTCAGAAGCCGAACGCGCATTTTTTGAAAGCATCCGAAAGCAAGAATTACAGCGTGTCAAATTTGATATTCCGAAGGTAAAGGCGCTCCGATTTGAACCCACTGCTGCCCTGCAAGTAGATCCTACAGCACGCTTTGTTTTGCTCAAAGATGAAAAACAGCCCAATGAAACAGCTACAGAAGTCCCGCATTTTATTTCGGCCGATGGGCATGTGTACAATGAAAAGTCACGATCAAAAGTACAGAACGAAGAACCTACTCAGCACTTGTATTTACATGATTTGCAATCTGACTCATTGGTCAAGATCGACTTTACTGGTCTAAGCCAAATAAATACCGAAGACCGTGCATTGATCATACATCCTGCTATTTTTGCCCAAACCAAGCCTTTAGCCTTGTTGGATATCCGCAGCGCCGACAACAAAGACCGTTGGATAGTTTGCTTGGATCTACTAACAAGTGCCATTCGCGAGCTCGAACACCAGCACGACAGCGCCTGGATTGGTGGGCCGGGAATTTCTTCTTGGAATTTTGAAACAGCCACACTCGGTTGGTTGGTGGATGGTCAGACGATTTATTATCAATCAGAAGAAACGGGATATGCTCACTTGTATACCTTTGATCTGGAAACCAAAATCAAGTTTGCGCTCACGAGCGGCAATTTTGAAGTGCATCAGGTGGTTCTGTCTCAAGACAAGAAGACTTTCTTTTTGACCTGTAACAAACAACATCCTGGGGTCCGCGATTTTTGGCGCTTAGCGCTTAAAAGCGGAGAGCTAACACCTCTATTAAGTAGTGAAGGCGCCTACGAGGTACAGCTTTCTCCCAATGAAAAACAATTGGCATATCGGTTCAGCACGCGCACGCAACCTTGGGAGGTGTTTACCTGTGCGCTGAATAATCCAAAAAACAGTACGCAAATTACTTTCTCCACCACAGAAGCGTATCAATCTTACCCATGGCAAACACCAGAAGTAATCTCTTTTGAGGCCACCGACGGGGTTTCGGTATATGCCCGAATATATACTCCCAAGCCGGAAAATAAAAATGGCGCAGCGGTTTTGTTTGTACATGGTGCTGGGTATTTGCAAAATGCACACTACTACTGGAGTCATTACCACAGAGAGTATATGTTTCATCAAATGCTAGCTGCACAGGGCTATACGGTGCTGGATGTCGATTACCGCGCCAGTGAAGGCTACGGCCGCAACTACCGTACCGCCATTTACCGTCATATGGGTGGTCGCGATTTACAAGACTTTGTGGATGCCAAACAATTTTTAGTAGCAAATTATGGCATAGATGCCAACAGAGTTGGTATTTATGGCGGTTCATACGGCGGCTTTATGACGCTGATGGCTTTGTTTACCGAACCGGGCACCTTTGCATGTGGGGCAGCGCTGCGTTCAGTGACCGATTGGGCCCATTACAACCATGAATACACGACAAATATCCTCAACACACCAGCTGCCGATCCAGAAGCTTATCAAAAAAGTTCGCCTATTTACTTTGCCGAAGGTTTACAAGACCCCTTGCTTATATTACATGGCATGATTGATGACAATGTGCAGTTTCAGGATGTCGTGAGACTCAATCAGCGCCTCATTGAACTCGGTAAGAAAGATTGGTGGATGGCCCTTTATCCAGTCGAGCGCCATGCCTTTGAATACACGAGTTCTTGGGCCGATGAATACCGTCGGATATACGAATTATTTGAAACGTATTTAAAGTAAGTAACCGCAGTTAAATTAAAGTTCTATATGAATTTGAGAACAGAATTTCTTTACGACAAACAACAAATGCTAGCGCAGCTCGACGTGCTGCAAGGGCTTTATCCGAGCTTGACAATGGCCCAATATGCAACTGAGCTTGATTTGATGTTGCCGCATAACTATAGCCAACTTGCCGTTTTTGATCAGGACGAATGCATTGCTATTTGCGGTATCTGGATTGGCAACAAATTATGGGTGGGCAAATACCTCGAGCTCGATAATATTGTTGTTAAAGAAGCTTATCGAAGTAGGGGAGTTGGCGATTTGATTTTTAAAACCTTGGAGCAAAAAGCACATCAGGAAAACTGCAACATGCTTTCATTAGACTCATACACGAGTAATTTCAAGGCCCATAAATTCTTTTACAACCAAGGGTACAGCCCCAAAGGTTTTCATTTCATTAAGTTGTTGAATGAAAAAGCAGTGCGCTAATTAGTGCCCTTTTGCAGCTAAGTAACGCTCTGCATCTAGCGCGGCCATACAACCTGTGCCCGCTGCGGTTATCGCTTGGCGGTACGTTTTGTCGGCGGCATCACCGGCAACAAATACACCTGCTACATTGGTTTTACTGCTTCCTGGTTGTGCATACTGAATATAGCCTGTTTCGTCGAGGTCGATGTAATCTTTGAAAACTTCAGTGTTGGGTTGGTGACCAATGGCTACAAAGAAACCAGTACAAGGAATTTCCGATTCTTGGTTTGAACTGCGGTCTACCACACGCACACCCGTTACAAGTTGGCCATCGCCGAGAACTTCAAGGGTTTCTGTATTGAAACGGATGTCGATGTTTGGGGTGTTTTTAACACGGTCAGCCATGATTTTAGAAGCGCGGAATTCGTCGCGACGTACGAGCATGGTTACTTTGGTACATAATTTCGATAGGTAATGAGCTTCTTCACAAGCTGAGTCTCCGGCACCGACAATCACCACTTCTTGGTTGCGGTAAAAGAAACCGTCACAAACAGCACAAGCCGAAACACCACCACCCATTTTCAGGTAATGTTGTTCGCTGTCCAGGCCGAGGTATTTGGCAGACGCACCCGTTGAAATAATGACGGTATCTGTATGTATTTCATGACCGTCTTCGGTCCAGCATTTGTGAATGGGGCCACTGAAATCGACGCGGGTAATAAAGCCGGTGCGCACATCGGTTTCAAACCTTTTGGCCTGTGCCTCTAACTGTAGCATCATTTCAGGACCTGTAATGCCATCTGGGTAGCCTGGAAAGTTTTCGACTTCATTGGTGGTGGTTAATTGACCGCCTGGCTGTAGGCCTTGATACATAACGGGTTTCATATCTGCTCTGGCAGCGTAAATAGCAGCTGTATAACCGGCCGGACCGGAGCCGATAATAAGACAAGAGATGCGTTCGATTTGACTCATTTGAAATGGTTTTGGGCAAAATTAATGCTTTGAAGTATATTCTACTGTAACTTACCGCACATTGTTTTGAACGTTTTCTTCACAACGTAACTTTTCAACAAGTAGAACTTCCACAAAAAAATAAATGTATCTTCGTTGGTATTAATATTTTAAACTCATGATTAAAAACATTCTTTTACTCTCCTTTGTCGGGGTTTCACTGTTTTCATTTGCGCAAAATGCTGAGTCAGAAGCGCCAGAAAACCTCAATTGGTACCTCAAAGACCCTAAAAAAGATGGTGTTTATGGCACCGGAGCAACCAAAGCATACGAAATGCTCAATGCAGCAGGTAAAAAATCAACCACCATTATCGTTGCTGTAATTGATTCCGGCGTAGAAACCGATCATCCAGACCTCAAAGATGTCATTTGGGTCAACGAAGACGAAATCCCGAACAATGGTATCGATGACGATCAAAACGGCTACATCGATGACATCCACGGTTGGTCTTTTTTAGGTGGTGCCACCGAAGACATCGATAAAGAAGCCATGGAACTTGCGCGCATGTACCGCATCGAAAGCGCCTATTTCAATGGCAAAAAAGCACAGGATATCCCAAGTAACGAGTTGGCACGTTTTGCTACCTATGAAAAAATCAAGATCGCCTTTGAAAAAGAAATGACAGAAAAACAGCAGTCGTTAACCAATATCAAAGCGCTTTCTGATTACATGGGTCGTGTTGAAGCACAAACCGGTGCCTCTTTTTCCAAAGAAACAAACAACGCATATGTGCCAGCCAGTGAAACGGACACCAAAATTCAAAAGCGCATGAATGCCATTCTTTTGTTGTTGCCTGCCGAACAATTAAACATAGAAATTGAGAGTGCACTGGAGTCAGTTGAGAGCGGTCTTCGAATGGCAACGCAAAATGCAGACTCGATTCGTACGGCCATTGTTGGCGATAACCCAAATGACCTTTCCAGTAAAATCTATGGCTGCAACCGTTATGAAGGCCCAGATGCTTTTCATGGTACGCACGTTTCTGGCATCATTGCCGCTACACGTGGCAACGGAATGGGCATTGACGGCGTTGCTGACAATGTGCGCATTATGGTTGTTAGAGCAGTTCCAGACGGCGATGAGCGCGATAAAGACGTTGCAAATGCCATTATTTATGCCGTAGATAACGGCGCTAAGGTCATCAATATGTCTTTTGGTAAATATTGGACGCCTAATAAAGAATACGTCGACGCAGCAATAGAGTACGCACGCAGTAAGGACGTTCTTTTGGTGCATGCTGCAGGCAATGATGCCAAAGACAAAGACGTTGAAGATTCTTACCCTACACGCCGACTCAACAATAAAACAAATGCACCAAACTGGATTGAAGTAGGTGCCAGCAGCAGTGCAAAAAGCGGAAAAAAAATCATTGCTAATTTTTCCAATTACGGAGCAACAACCGTTGACTTCTTTGCACCTGGTGTAGACATCTATTCAACGGTTCCTGACTATAACTATGAAAACGCAAGTGGAACGTCAATGGCTTGTCCTGCAACGGCAGGTGTAGCTGCTTTAATCAGAAGTTACTTTCCGGAACTTAGCGCGGCTGAAGTCCGCGAAGTCCTGATGGCCACCACTGCTACTTACAAGAAAACAGTAATTGCGCCAAATGGTGAGAAAGCCAAAATGAAAGACCTTTGCATCACCGGAGGTTTTGTCAATGCAGCAAACGCCGTAGCGTATCTGTTGGAGAAAAAATAAAGGACGCTTTGCCCCAATTTAGAAAGCCACATGGATTCATGTGGCTTTCTTTTTATCTTTGTAAAAACAATTCTGCATGACTTTTAATCCTTGGCTGGTTGCCATTTTTGCGCTCGTTATTTTCACCATGCTCCTCATTGATTTAGGTGTTGTCAACAAAAAAGCACATCAAATCACAAACAAAGAAGCGTTGCGCTGGACACTCGTCTGGATTGGCCTTTCAATGGGTTTTAGTGCTTTGGTTTGGTGGCAAATGGGTTTTGCTAAATTCGCTGAATACCAATCCGCTTATTGGATCGAAGAAGCACTTTCTGTAGACAACATGTTTGTCTTCATTTTAGTTTTTAAGTTTTTTAAACTAGAAGGCCTGCTTCAACACCGCGTACTTTTTTGGGGTATCATTGGTGCGCTTGTATTTAGAGGTATTTTCATTTTCTCGGGTATCGGTCTAATTAAACTCACGTACCTTCCTGAATTTGAACTCTTTGGTTATCATTTTAGCTTAGATCAAGGCGCGCATGCAAAGCCAGGATTTTTCTTTAGACCCAATCTTATTCTGACCTTATTTGGCGCATTTTTGGTCTATGCCGGAATCAAGTCATTAGTTGATTCCGATGACGACGAACAAAAGGACTTCAATAAAAGTTTGGGCGCTCGCTTACTAAGGAAAATTTTTCCGGTCACTAAAAATTACCACGACGACGCTTTTTTTATCAAAAGAGGACGCAAGCGTTTTGCTACAAAACTATTTTTGGTGCTGATGGTCATTGAAACCACTGACCTTATTTTTGCCATTGATTCCATTCCAGCCATCTTTGCCATTGCACCCAACGACCCACTTATTCTTTATACTTCTAATATTTTTGCAGTGCTTGGCCTCAGATCCATGTATTTCTTATTGGCAAACTCGATCCATATGTTTTCCAAACTTAAATACGGCTTGGCTTTCATTCTCAGCTTTATAGGTCTGAAGATGTTGTTAGCGCCTTTCATTCACATAGAAGCAGTTGTTTCTTTGTCAATTGTGGTAGGTGCGCTCGCAGTATCTGTGCTGGCCTCTGTAATTTGGAAAGAGGAGCAAACAGCAGCAAATTAATTCGACTAAACGATAAACGACGCGCCTTCTTCGCTCTGGCTTACACCACTGCGCAGTCTTGCAAAAAGTTCGCGTCCAAAGTTAAATTGATTGTTGTCTTTTTGTATTTGTGGGCGGGCTATTATACTGGCCTCGTTTAAAACTTCTATGACGCCGTTTTCACTGTCTAAACGAATGAGGTCACCGGTTTGGATTTTGGAAATTAAACCACCATCGTGTGCCTCTGGTGTAAGATGAATTGCGGCCGGAACTTTTCCCGATGCGCCAGACATGCGCCCATCGGTTACGAGCCCGACCTGAAAGCCCTTTTTCTGAAGAACTGTCAGGGTTGGCGTTAGGCTATGAAGTTCAGGCATACCGTTGAATTTTGGGCCTTGAAACGGCACAACCGCAATAAAATCTTTGTTGAGTTCACCGCGCTTAAAGGCAGCAATGAGGTCGGCTTGTTCGTAAAAAACAATGGCAGGTGCCTCCACAATGCGGTGTTCAGGTGCAACTGCTGCCGTTTTAATGACTGCTCTACCGAGGTTGCCTTTGAGTAGCTTTATGCCGCCGTCAGACGTAAAAGGTTCATTGGCAGCTCTAATAATAGAAGTATTTAAGGATGCTGTTGCGCCTTCTTCCCAAATGAGTTCACCATCTTTAATTTTTGGTTCTTGGGTATATTGACGAAGGCCTTTACCAATGATGGTTTGTACATCTTCGTGCAAGAGTTGATTGTCGAGTAGCGTTCGGATCACGAAGCCCATGCCTCCGGCAGCATGGAAATGATTGACGTCGGCAGCACCGTTCGGATACATGCGTGTAATCAATGGAACCACCGCCGATAAATCAGACATGTCGTCCCAGTTAATAATGATACCAGCAGCTCTGGCTATGGCAATGAGGTGGATGGTATGGTTGGTAGATCCGCCAGTGGCAAGTAAGCCAATGATGCCATTCACCACTGTTTTTTCATTGAACAAATTCGCTAGGCTCCGTTCTTTTCCAATTTTCACGTTTTCAACCGCAATTTTAACCGCTTCTTTATTGAGTAAATCGCGTAACGGTGTATTTGGATTGACGAAACTTGAGCCCGGTAAATGAAGTCCCATGATTTCCATGAGCATTTGATTGCTGTTGGCTGTCCCGTAAAAAGTGCAGGTTCCGGGCGAATGGTAAGAATCGGATTCACCCTTTAGTAGTTCCTCTCGGCCAATTTTACCTTCGGCATAGGCCTGACGTATAGCTGATTTTTCTTCATTGCTGATGCCGCTCGGCATAGGGCCGCCGGGCATGAAAACGGCCGGCAGATGACCAAAGCGCAGGGCGCTCATCAGTAAACCGGGAACAATTTTGTCGCAGATCCCTAGGTAAAGCGCTGCATCAAACATATTGTGAGTGAGTCCGATTGCAGAAGAAAGGGCAATGACATCGCGGCTGTAAAGCGAAAGCTCCATGCCGGGTTGTCCTTGCGTAACGCCATCACACATGGCGGGTACGCCACCTGCAACTTGTGCAACTGCGCCAAAAGCATTGGCGTATTTTTTAATCGCCTTGGGGTAATCTTCATATACTTGATGCGCTGAAAGCATGTCGTTATAGGCGGTAATAATGCCTAGATTAGGAACGAAATCTGCCGCAAGCGCTGCTTTATCGTGTTGGTTGCAGGCCGCAAAGCCATGCGCTAAATTTCCGCAATTTAGCGTACTGCGGTGTACGCCATCTAAGTAGGCGGCCTCTATTTGGTCTAGGTAATTTTGGCGCGTACTTTTGCTTCTTTCTGTAATGCGTTTGGTTATTTCAGCAATTTTAGGATGTATCATGATGCAGAAGTGTAATAAGTTTCAGTAAGCGCAACTTTAAATGCAGCTATTGGAAAATGATGTTGTTCACTGGTTTCGAAAATCAATTTTTTTTGAGCACCGGTTATCATAAGGTATAATTTTTTTGCACGGCGCAGTGCAGGGCCGTTAATGGTGATGCGTTGTGTGGGCTCAGTTGGTGCGTTGGTATTTGAAAGCAATTGATCTTCATTGTAATTGGCTCGATCGGATGCGGTGTCAATTGGAAAAATAGAGGCGGTGTGTCCGTCGGGGCCCATTCCAAGCAACACGACGTCCGGTTCCGTAAAAATACGGTATGACTGTTCAACTTTTTCTAAATTTTTTTGATAATCTTCGGTTTCTAAAACCATTGGGTATATCGGCGCATTTTGTGCACAGTTTTGTCCAATGCTATCTCGAAGTAATTTGAAGTTAGAAAATGGGCTGTTTGCACCGACGAAGCGTTCGTCTACCAAACCAATATGTACTTTAGACCAGTCGAGGGTTTCTTCTGATAACAAGCGGTAAACGCCGCTTGGTGTACTGCCACCAGAGAGCAATAGTGTAGCACTGCCTTTTTGAGCAATGAAACGAGTTAGGTCGGCTGAAATTTGCTGGCAAAGCGCCTGCTCTAAAGCTATTTTAGAATCGAATTCAATCATTCTCTCCAAGTTTTTGTAATCCAAGATTCGCCCTCGTCTAAGATGTCGTCGCCCGGGCCCCAAGTACCCGCTTCATAGAGTACATTTGGCATGTTTGCGGCCTTCCAACTGGTGGTAATGGATTCAATCCAGGTCCAGGCGGCTTGCAATTCGTCCTGACGCATGAATAGTGTTTGGTTACCGCGAATTACGTCTACAATAAGGCGCTCATAGGCTTCGGGAAAACGCTCTTTAAAAGAATCTATGTAGTCGAGTTTGAGTGCAATTGGTTTGTAACGGTAACCTCCTGGGCCAGGTATTTTGGTCATTTGGATCAGCTCAATGCGTTCCTCAGGTTGCAGGCGAATAATGAGTTTGTTGTTGTTGAGCTTCTCTTTTGAAGGAAAAATGTTGTGCTTGACTTCTCTAAAGTTGATCACGATTTCCGAATAACGCTTGATCATGCGTTTGCCGGTGCGCAGCATAAAAGGTACTCCTTTCCAACGCCAGTTATCCACGTAGGTTTTGATGGCGACAAAAGTCTCGGTTTTGGATTCGTATTTTTCGATATCTTCTAGATAGCTATTGACCTGAGCAGATTTAGATACGCCTCTTGTGTATTGGCCTTTTACGGTGTCTTTGAGCACAGATTTTTTATTAAGTGGTCTTAGGGCCTTGAGTACTTTTAGTTTTTCGTTGCGCACTTCGTCGGCTTCTAAGGCAACTGGTGGTTCCATGGCAACCAAACAAAGCAATTGTAATAAGTGATTTTGCACCATATCGAGCAGCGCACCAGATTGGTCATAGTATGAGGCGCGTTTTTCGACGCCTAGGCTCTCTGCAACCGTAATTTGAATACTTTCAATATTTTCAGCATTCCAGGCGCGCTCAAAAAGGTTGTTGGCAAAGCGCAAGACCATTAAGTTTTGAACGGTTTCTTTACCAAGGTAGTGGTCTATGCGATAGATTTGGTGTTCGTCAAAAGCCTTTGTGATTGCTGCGTTAATCGCATTGGAAGAGGCTAGAGAGTGACCTAGCGGCTTTTCTAATACGACCTTACTGCTCTGATTCACCAAGCCACAATCTTTTAAGGTTTGGGTGATGGGTCCAAAAGCAGAAGAAGGCGTAGAGTAGTAGTAGATATTCTGACGCTCTGGGTATTGATTTAAAAATGTTTTGAGTTCTTGATAAGCCTCTACACTCGGATTTTCGGCTTTGATAATAACGAGCTTTTGCAAGAATTTTTCGATTTCCTCACGGCTGTATTTGTGGTGGTCGCTTTCTTCGAGAAAAGGAATCAGGCGCTCGTGAAAAGCTTTGGTATCGGGCTCTTTTCGGGTAATTGCAATAACATTGTATGGAATATTGAGCTGACCATCGAGATCGCGGTGAAAAATGGCGGGTAATATTTTGCGGATTGATAAATCGCCGTCGCCACCAAAAACGACAATATTGAATGATTGAAAACGTTCTTGGTTTGTGTTATTTTTTGCTTGGACTGTCATGCCAAAAGTATTTAGTTTGTGTCAAATGTACACTAAGTATGTTGAAAAAGCAATTAAAATAATTAAATTTAGCAACCTATCTTTGTTTATAACGTTTTGTAGCCGATGAGAGTTTATTTGTTTCTTTTTCTTTTTATTATCTCTTTCGTTTCGAACAGTTTAAATGCCCAAACTTATGTATTTGGCCAACTAACGGGCTCTCCGAATATGATCACCACCGGTTGGAACCTCAATGGAAATGCCACCATTGGCGATACACCAGGTGACGTCGATAATTTTTTAAATGAACTGATCCTTACCAACGCTTTCAATAACCAATCCGGTGGCATTTTTTACAATACACCCCTCAATCTTTCTATCTGTCAAAAATGGACTGTTGAATTCGACTACAGAATTTGGGGAGGCAATGCTGCAGACGGCTTGGCTTTTTGTTTTTTGAGTGTGCCACCATCCGGTTTTGTCAATGGAGGCGGTATTGGAATTCCGGGTACAGCCAACGGCCTAAAGGTGGTTATTGATACCTACGACAATTGCGGACAGGGTGGAACCAATCCGGAAATTCAAATTTTTAACGGTGTCGGTTACAATGAGTGTTTGCCTGCTACCCCGAAAATTCAAAACGTCGGTGGTTCTTTGAACTACCTGCGGAATGCCAATTACCAACCCGTTAAAATCACATACAACAACGGTGTCATTACTGTTTTTGTAAACAACGTTCAAATGCTTACTGCCAATTTTGGTATTAATTATACTGGATACATGGGCTTTACAGCCAGTACCGGAGGGCAATACGACCAGCACTCCATCCGAAATGTGATTATCTATACAGATCAGGCGCAATCCAATGCAGGTGTTGATGTAACTACCTGTTCAAATACGCCCGTTACCATTGGCGCAGCACCAAATGCAGCCAATATCTATTCTTGGACGCCTTCAAATGGTTTGTCCTCAACGACTGTTGCTAATCCAGTCGTCAATATTCCCAACACCACTGGTGCGCCAATTACCCAGACCTATACGGTCACAACTACTTTGGCGAATGCACCTGGCTTGTGCCCAACCACCGATCAGATTGTCGTAACCATTCAGCCTGAATACAATATTTCCAATACGATTACCTCTTGTTCGGGTCAATATATTTTCAACGGACAAACCCTGACGCAATCTGGTGTTTACAACGACACCCTCACAACGGTTTTCGGCTGTGATTCCATTGTAGCACTAAATTTAACCATTGGTGCAACACCTGTTGTTAATCCAGGGCAAAACACAACACTTTGCTCCAATGAAACAGGAAGTTTGGGTGCTGCAGCCCAAGTTGGTCTCAATTACAGTTGGTCACCCGCAACGGGCTTAAGTTCGGCAAATAGTGCCAATCCGACCATTCAATTAAGCAATATCAATACAGGTTGGCCTATCGTACAAACGTATACGCTTACGGTTACGGATAATACGAGCCCAATGGGCTGCTCTGCAACTGCACAAGTAGATGTGACCGTTTTACCAGCTTATCAGGTGCTTATTCAAGATACGCTTTGTAATGGGGGGCCTTTTGTATACAACGGCCAGAGCTACACCCAGAGTGGTATATATATTGATTCTGCCCAGACAACATCTGGTTGCGATTCCATTACAACTCTAGAAATAGCTATTTCACAGACGCCCGTATTTGACATCTCAGACACCCTTATTTGTATTGGTACTCAAATTAATTTGATACCACAAAGCACCTTTAGCAATATTTCCTATGGTTGGTTGGCTCAAAACACAGCCACTCCGGTCATGGCTTCGAGCCTGACGATCACGCCGTTACAAACCATTAACTATATGGTTACCGCAATTGACTCTTTTTTATGTAACTACACCGATAACTTTACAATTACCGTTGCACCGTTGCCAATATTGAGTTTGAGCGTAAACCAAACCACTTTGTGCGCCTACGATACACTTCAGTTGTCGGCAAGCGGCGCCAACGCATACACCTGGAACGGCCCTGTAGTTTTTGCAAATAATAACCCGAATCAAAGTATCATTTCTCCTGTGTCAGGAATTTACGAGGTAGTGGGAACCACATTAAACGGATGTCAAGACAGTACGGAAGTGAATATCACCGTTCATCCAGCACCGCAATTAAGCCTCACGCCTGATCAAGGTATTTGCCCTGGTTTTGCTGCCAATATTGCCGTAAGTGGTGCCTCAAACTACCTTTGGGACAACCCTTCGATTACGAACTCTGGAGCTGCAGTTACCCCTAGTCAAACCACAACCTACACGGTAATTGGTTCCAATGTCTTTAATTGTTTTGATACAGCAAGCACAACCGTAACCGTTTATCCGCAACCTAGTGCAAATTTTACAGCAAGTCCTTTGATTTTAACCAACGATAATCCGACGGTTTCATTTACCTCGGCTGCGCTCAATGCTGCAACTGCCATTTGGGATTTTGGAGATGGCACAACTTTAGAAAGCAATCAAAATGAATTCGACTACACGTATCCGTTTGTAGAAGATCAAACTTATACAGTTACATTGAATGTGGAAAGCCCAGAGGGTTGTACAGATCAAAGTCAGGTTCAAATTCAAATCAAAGGAGGAATCATCTATTATATTCCCAATACCTTTACGCCTGATGGCGATGCGCTCAATAACCTCTTTACACCGGTATTCACCTCAGGTTTTGATCCGCAGACTTTTCACATGATGGTCATGAACCGTTGGGGAGAACCTGTTTTTGAATCTTTTGATCCAAAAGGTGGTTGGGATGGTAAAATTGACATTTACAATGCTCCTGAAGGCACATATAACTACATTATCGATTTCAAAACGATGAATAGTGATGAAATGAAACGCGTCACTGGTCATGTTTTATTATTGCGTTAGGCTTATGGTAAAAAGAATACTGAGTGGTTTACTTTTTATGGTTTGTTGTTGTGCTGCTCATGCGCAGTCTATTGGCGGTATTGTCAACACCTATGTAGCCGTTACGAATATCACCCCCAATAGTGTGACGGTGACAAGCAGCAATGGCTTCGCTGTTGGTGACCGCGTTTTGTTGATTCAAATGAAAGGGGCTACGATCAACCAAACAAATACCGCAAGTTTTGGTCAGGTCACCGCAATTGGTTCAGCTGGTAATTTTGAGTTCACTAATATTGCCAGTATTACTGGAACTACCATCACGTTTGTAAGCAATCTATGTAAGCCTTTTTCAGTTGCAGGAAAACTGCAACTTATTCGCGTACCAGTATACAACCAGGCAACCATAAATGCAGTCGTTACTGCCAGTCCTTGGAATGGTTCTATTGGCGGAGTTGTAGCCATAGAAGCAACTACCAGTTTGACTTTTAATAATATCATTGATGTCAGCGGAAAAGGGTTTGTGGGTGGCGCCGTTACGACTGGTTGGTTTGCATGTAACGACCCAAACTTTGCCAGCGCCGGAACCAACGCGGGCAAAAAAGGGGAGGGTATTGCCGTTGCGCCGCTCAATCTCGATGGCAACCGTGCGCCGCTGGCAAACGGCGGTGGCGGCTCTAACTCTGGCAACCCAGGTGCGGGCGGAGGGGCCAACGGTGGTGTAGGCGGCAGGGGCGGAAATCAATTCTCAGGTTCTTGCCCGGTTAATACTGCTTTTGGAATGGGTGCTTACAGTCAAAGTTATGCCACTTACCGCGCGTTTTTAGGTGGCGGTGGCGGTGGTGGTTACAAAGACAACGGCCTCAATGCGACTAACGGTTCTAACGGTGGCGGAATCGTATTTATCATTACCCCAACAATTATCGGAAACAACCAAAGCATCAATGCAAGTGGCGCGAACGTCATTGGCAATACCGATTCAGAAGGCGCTGGTGGAGGTGGGGCAGGTGGCTGTGTTTATTTACTCTCACAAACCGTGAATTCAAATTTGAATATCAATGTAAGCGGCGGCAACGGTGGCAATATCTTTAGTACAATGTGGTCTTCTGCTTGCCACGGCCCCGGCGGTGGCGGCGGTGGCGGCGCTATTGTGTTTCAACAAGCCGCTCTACCTGCAAACGTGAGTCCGCTTTTGACGGGCGGCAATCCGGGTTCTGTCTTGCACACTGGACCTGCTTGTGCCGGGTCAAGTTTTGGCGCACAAGCTGGCGCAACAGGTATTTTGGTTTTTAACTATACGCCACCGAGTCCTGGAGCACCGCCCAACCTAGGGCCCGATACACTCATTTGTGCGGGCACTTCTCTCACGTTGCAACCAGATTCAAGCTACGCCTCTTATTCCTGGAGCAACGGCGCAACCACTTCTTCTATAGTGGTCAATGGCCCGGGTACCTATTGGCTCGATGTGCCAAGCGGCTGCGCTTTGGCCAGAGATTCGATTGTAGTAAGTGTGCAGCAACCCCTTTTAGATTTAGGACCAGACCTTTCTCATTGTGCGGGAGATTCCTCTTATATACAACAAAACACTACTTTTAGTAGCTACCTTTGGTCCACAGGTGCAAACAGTGCAACACTTTACGCAAGTGCAGCAGGAACCTACACACTAACAGTTACCGATAATTTGGGTTGTGTGGCCACCGATCAAATCGACGTTTTGGTTTTGCAACCCGATTCCTCCGCTAGCGCAATGAATTTATGCGCTGGCTCCTCCTTTGATTTCCATGGTCAAATTCTTTCGAGCGCCGGAATGTACACAGCCATACTCAGCAATCAGTTTGGTTGTGATTCCATCGTTCAGTTAACTGTCAATCTAGAATCGGATACCACACTGCTCACAATGACCATTTGTGCCGATTCCATATTGAATTTTAATGGCCTAAGTATTAGTTCACCTGGCGTGTATACCGTGCATTTGCTCAATCAAAATGGTTGTGATTCTACGGTTATTCTATCGCTTAATGAGTGGGCACTGCCGATTGTAAGTGTAGCCGATACATTCGTTTGCGCCAATACATGCGTTGACATCATTGCCTCTGGAGCCCTTACTTATGCTTGGAATGTGCCTCAAAATGCAAATGGCAGCATAACGGTTTGCCCAAGTCAAACAACAAGCTATCAGGTAGTAGGAACCGATTTAAACGGCTGTGCATCGTTACCTGTACAAGCCACTGTTCAAATTGATCTCATTCCAACTCCTAATTTTTACATTGATCCAGATCAAGTAGAAATCGATGATCCGGTTATTACCATTTACAACGTGACGCCAGGCAACTTGAATCACCTTTGGAACATCAATGGAACTGTATTTGAAAACGGCAGTAGTAGTTTTGATGTTGAGTTGCCATTTACTGAAGGTACTTATAATATACAACTTGTAAGCTCAACAGATTTGGGTTGTACTGATTCCTTGACTTTAACGGCCACCGTCATGAACAACATTGCGGTTTATGTGCCCAATGCATTTACCCCAGATGACAGCGAATTTAATACCGTATTTCATCCCGTTTTTTCAACAGGCTTTATTCCAAAAGGATACCAATTCACCATCTTTAACCGTTGGGGAGAAACCATATTCTTTAGCGCTGATCCAAATGCCTATTGGGATGGCGCAATGGCAAATGGCACCGATTGTCCGGATGGCGTCTATAATTATCTGATTAAATACCAACAGACGGAAAAAGGAGAACCCATTCGTATTTTGGGCTTCGTTCATTTATTGAGGTAAAAAAAAAGCCCCGGACTCCCGAGGCTTTTATAAGAGTTTTTAATATTCATCTTCGTTGAAGAGAAAATCTTCTCTTGATGGATAATCTGGCCATATTTCTTCGATGCTTTCATACATGTCGCCTTCGTCTTCGAGGTCTTGTAGGTTTTCTACAACTTCTAGCGGCGCGCCTGTACGAATGGCAAAATCGATGAGTTCTTCTTTGGTGGCAGGCCACGGTGCATCTTCAAGGTAGGAGGCAAGTTCCAGTGTCCAGTACATGATTCTATATTTTAGGTTTAATTTTTGGCAAAAGTAATTTTTATTTCCAAAAATCCAAGCCTTCGTCGTAAAAACAAGAAAAAATTAATGCCTGGGCGTCCAAGTATGTTCTGTTGCGCCTGCGTCGTGGTTGATTTTTCTGGCCAAAACAAAAAGGTAGTCACTAAGCCGGTTCAGGTAGGCAAGTACCAGCTCTTGTACACCTTCGAGTTCATCTAGTGTGACCACCATGCGTTCGGCACGTCGACAAATACAACGCGCGACATGCGCATGTGCACAATTGGGGTGACCGCCCGGTAAAATAAAAGCTGTGAGTGCGGGTAAGGCTTCATCCATGACATCCATCCAGTGTTCTAATTTTTGAACATCTGCTTCAAGAAGATCGGGAAGTTGCATTTTGGATTTTTCTGGGTCTGCCGCCAAATGAGAACCAATTGTAAAGAGGCGATCCTGAATTTCTTGTAACTGTAGTTGATAACGCTGGTCAATTTCTAAAGTGCTGATGAGGCCAATATATGAATTGAGTTCGTCAATGGTACCATAGGCTTCTATTCGGACATCTCCTTTGGAAACGCGCGTTCCGCCAATAAGTCCGGTGCTGCCTTGGTCACCTTTTTTGGTATAAATTTTCATGCTTGATAGTTCAAGAGTAAAGAAGAAATTTCTGCAGCATCGTAACGACTTGCCAAAAGTTGTTCCATGACCGCTTCTAAAATGCTATCTGGGCAAGATGCACCTGAAGTCAAAACAATTCGCAGCTGTTTCTTTGCTGGTAAAAATGCCTCGGTTAGCTTCATTTGCTTTTGATGATAGTCAAAATGCTGAATGTTCTCATGTTGAATCTCAGCAGCATCTTTGATATAATAGGTCGTGAATTTTTGTTCGAGTAACTCTACCAGATGGCTTGTGTTTGAGCTGTTGTATCCGCCAACAACGATGGCTAGATCAGCCTCTTGTTCTAATAATCCGAGTGTAGCCGATTGGTTGTCGTTGGTGGCATAGCAGAGGGTGTCTCGGGTATCGGCCATGTGCGCTTTAATAGCATCCATTCCGTAAAGTGCCGTGTAGGTTTGTCTCAAGAAATCCGTAATTTCTTGGGTTTCTGAGGCCAACATGGTGGTTTGGTTGACCACACCTATTTTATTCAAATGAATATCGGGATCAAAACCGGGCGTGTATTTATCTTTGAAAAAAGCATGAAATTCAGCACTTGTTTTGTGTTTAGTGATCACTTGCGCCAAGAAGTTTGCTTCTTGTTTGTCTTTGATGACTAGTGCGTGTCCAGATGCCGCTGCATGCGAAAAGGTTGCGCGTGTTTCTTCGTGGTCATGTTTGCCATGGATAACAATAGTGTGGGCAGTTTGACCGAGCTTTTCAGAACGGTTCCAAACTTTTTCGACAAACGGACAAGTCGTATTGTAGGTCTGAACGTCAATTCCTAATTCTTTGAGTTGCTGCTCGATTTCGAGTGTGGTACCAAATGCGGGTATCAGTACGACATCGTTGGGCGTGAGGCTTTCAAAAGCAATAAGTTGTGCGCCGTGTGTGTCTTGTAGAAATTGAATACCATTGGCTTGTAGGTCTTCATTGACCGCCGGATTGTGTATCATTTGCGAGAGCAAGAAAATACGTTTGCCAGGGTTTTCGGCTATGGCTTTATAACTGCGTTCAATGGCGTTCTCGACACCATAACAGAAACCAAAGTGTCTGGCCAGCACAAAAGTGAAGCTTCCTAATACGATTTCTGTTGGGCTGAAGTCCTTTTTGCGTGGGTCTGCAGCTTTGCGTTTGGCCTTTATTTGACCTAAAATGCCAGAACGGTAAAACGCAGGTACTTCAAATTGTTTCATATGTTCAGAACGCTTGAAAGCGAATTTAGTTCAAGTTAACGTTGTGTGCCTGGGTATTGTTCGAGTGCAACTCTTAAGCATTCAACGGCTGCTTTTAGATGTGCTTGATCCAAAACATAAGCAATTCTTGCTTCGTTTGTGCCTGCGCCAGGTGTTGCGTAGAAGCCATCGGCAGGCGCCATCATGACGGTTAGACCTTCGTGAGAAAACGCCTCGAGCAACCATTGACAAAAATGTGCAGCATTGGCAACAGGAAACTGAGCAACGCAATAAAATGCACCACTCGGTTTAGGACAAAATACGCCAGGAATACTATTGAGGCCTTCAACCATGATGTTTCGTCTGGCTACGTACTCGGCAACTACTTCGTCAAAATAGGACTGTGGCGTATCTAACGCGGCTTCGGCTGCAATTTGGTCTACGGTAGGTGGCGACAAACGCGCCTGTCCAAATTTGAGTGCCGCTTGCATAAAATCATGGTTTTTGGAAATCAGTGCACCGATGCGTGCGCCGCACATGGAGTAACGCTTGGAGACGGAGTCAATCATGACGACATTCTGTTCGAGGCCGCTTAAGTTCATGGTGGAGAAAGGGACTGCTCCATCGTAGCAAAATTCTCTGTATACTTCGTCGGCAAACAAGAAAAGATCGTGTTTTTTAACAATATTACTCAGCTCTTCGAGCTCTTGTTGTGTATATAAATATCCAGTGGGATTGCCGGGGTTGCAAATAATAATGGCTTTCGTTTTGGCAGTGATTTTGGCTTCGATAGCAGCTACAGGAGGCAAAGCAAAGCCATTTTCGATGTGTGCAGTTACCGGAACAACCTCTAAGCCAGCCATAACGGCAAAACCATTGTAATTGGCATAAAATGGCTCAGGAACAATGACTTCATCACCCGGATTGCAGGCTGTCATTAGTCCAAAGATGAGTGCTTCGGATCCGCCGGTGGTGACAATAATATCTGCTGCATTGACTGGAATACCTTGTTTTTGATAACTGAGCGCTAATTTTTGGCGATAAGACTCAAAACCAGCTGAATGGCTATATTCCAATACCTTATGGTCTAAGTTGTGAATGGCATCGAGTGCCACTTGGGGCGTTTGGATGTCAGGCTGACCAATATTGAGGTGGTAAACGGTTTTTCCGGCTTTTTTAGCGGCTTCCGCATAGGGTACCAATTTACGAATCGGCGATGCGGGCATTTCAATAGCTTTTGCAGACAATAAAGGCATGTACTTTAATTTAGTCTTCAAAATTAAGCAATCTTTTTTTTGTGGATTTTTTTATTGTTTTCAAATTTTCTATATATTCGCCATATCTAATTTAAATCGCTTCGCCTATAGATCAAATTTACCTTTAACCGCCGAAACCACTTTTCTGCTCAAAGCGTAAACTATGATCTTATCTCAATTAAGCGATTCTCAGCTCATCAAAGCTTATGTATCCGGTAACGAAGAAGCCTTTGCTGTTTTACTCAATAGGCATCAAGAAGCCATTTTTAAATTTATTTACAATAAAATAAAGGATACCGATCTAGCCAACGACCTCTTTCAAGAGGCCTTCGTTAAAGTCATTCAAAAATTGAAGTTAGGTGCGTACCAGGAAGAAGGCAAGTTCTTGCCATGGGTTTTGCGTATTGCCCACAATTTGGTTATTGACCACTTTCGCAAACAGGCCAAACACCGCCTGATTTCAGAGCGTCATTCGTGGTCAGAAGACTACAATATTTTTCATCGAATTGCCAGCGAAGATGCCAATTATGTACAGCAAACTACATTAGAAGAAGTAGCTGAACAACTGCACGTTCTTATGCAACACTTGCCAGAGAGCCAGCGCGAAATGATCTACATGCGCCTTTTTGAAGAGCGTTCATTTAAAGAGATTTCCGAAACAGAAGGAGTGAGTATCAATACGGCATTGGGTAGAATGCGCTATGCACTTTTAAATTTGCGCAAAATGATCGATGAACATGCGCTTACAATGGTTCAATCTTAGCCCAATTCAAATAAGCTGCTTATCTTTGTAGCTCACGTTTGAATTATGTTTGAGAATCTAACCGATAAGTTTGAAAGAGCCTTTAAAGTCCTCAAAGGACAAGGTCAAATTACCGAAATCAATGTTGCTGAAACCTTAAAAGAGGTGCGCCGGGCTTTGCTCGATGCAGACGTCAGTTTCAATACGGCCAAACAATTCACCAATACCGTCAAAGAAAAGGCATTAGGACGCGACGTACTCAATGCAGTTTCACCGGGTCAGCTCATGATCAAAATCTGTCATGAAGAACTGATCGAACTCATGGGCGGCAACGAGGTTGAAATCAACCTAAAAGGTGCGCCGGCCATTATTCTAATGTCGGGTTTACAAGGTTCTGGTAAAACTACCTTTACAGGAAAATTAGGAGCCTACCTCAAAAATAAAAAAGGCAAGAAAGTCTTATTGGTCGCCTGCGACGTCTATCGTCCTGCGGCCATCGATCAGCTTCATGTGCTTGGCGAACAACTCTCCATTGATGTCTTTTCCAACAAAGAAGAAAAAAATCCAATTGCCATTGCCAATGCCGCAATCGCACATGCCAAAAGCAACGGCTTCAATGTAGTATTGGTAGATACCGCCGGACGCTTGGCTGTAGACACCCAAATGATGGACGAAATTGCGGCGCTCAAACAAGCCTTGCAGCCGTCAGAAACTTTATTTGTCGTCGACTCCATGACCGGTCAAGATGCCGTCAATACGGCCAAAGCGTTTAACGAACGCATTGATTTCGATGGGGTTGTACTCACCAAACTCGATGGCGATACCCGAGGTGGAGCCGCACTTTCAATCAAAGCCGTTGTCAATAAACCGATCAAATTTGTTGGTACAGGCGAAAAAATGGATGCCCTCGACATCTTCTACCCAAAAAGAATGGCAGATCGTATCTTGGGTATGGGAGACGTCGTATCATTGGTAGAACGTGCTCAAGAGCAATTTAACGAAGAGGAGGCGCGTCGCTTGCAAAAGAAAATCATGAAAGATCAATTTGATCTCAATGATTTTTTAGCGCAATTACAGCAAATCAAAAAAATGGGCAATGTCAAAGACCTCATGGGCATGATTCCTGGAATGGGGAAAGCCATGAAAGACGTAGATATTCCCGACGATGCTTTCAAAGGCATTGAAGCGATTATACTGTCAATGACACCCAAAGAGCGCGCAAATCCCGCTTTGCTCAATCCATCTCGTAAAAATCGCATTGCAAAAGGAAGCGGAACAAATATTCAAGAAATCAACAAGCTCCTCAAGCAATTTGAAGAAATGCGTAAAATGATGAAGCTCATGAGTAATCCGCGCAACATGATGGGCATGATGAGCAAACTCAAGGGCATGGGCGGAATGCCAGGCATGTAAAATGGAAAATCAAAATCCATCAGATTGGTATTCGTCTAAGCCAGTTCTTGAAAAGGTAAAAGTCAAGAGCAATTGGGGGCTTACTTTATTTTCTGTTTTGGTTTTTGCTCTGAGTTTTCTGTCAATTTTTTCCGACGAACTCGATTTTGTTTTTTATTTGGTGGTCGTACTTTTTTTGCACGAACTCGGGCACTATCTGCTCATGAAATACTTTCGCTACGAGGACCTTCGTATGTTATTTATTCCATTAATGGGCGCTTTTGTTCAGGGCAGTAAAAAACACTATTCTCAAAAAGAAAGTTTTCTAGTGATTGCTGCGGGTCCTTTTCCAGGTGTTCTTTTTGGCCTCATTTTATTGTTTTTAGCGCAACACTATCAGCAAAGTTGGCTATTGGAGCTCAGTTTCCTATTTCTATTTCTGAACGTCATCAATTTATTACCAATTGATCCACTAGACGGTGGCCAGCTGTTTAAGCTCTTTGTGCGCCAAAAACGCGATCTTTTCTTACTGGTGTTTGCACTTTTATCATCTTTACTAATGATCACAGTAGGCTATTTCATCGAGAGTTGGATTTTACTTGCCTTCGGATTTTTAATGTCTTTTAAGGTGCGCAGTTTTCAGCGCAACCACCACTACAGAAAACTGCTCGATGCACAAGGCATCGATTACGAATGTAATTACGAAGCGCTATCCGATCGCGATTACCATTTGATTAAACAACTTATTCTAGCGGAAAATCCCAAATTGCATGCTTTTGATGCGCAGTACCCAGAGGCCGCTAAAGAGATGATAGCCAGCCATGTGAATGCCGTGTTGGCGGTACCGGTCCGTCGCGACACCTCGTTGTTGTTTAGAAGTCTGCTCATTTGTTGTTGGTTACTTTTGATCATTTTGCCCGTCTTGCTATTGGTCGGGCCTTTTCTCGATTTCAACTGGTATTTTGGCGCGTTTTAAGATTTTTATTGGTTTTGTCTTTACAGTCTACTGTTCATTTGGGCTTTTTGCTCAGTGTCAGCAGGTGCTCGTGAGCGGTAAAATAATTGATACTGCGCGTTTGCAAAATTTCTATAACCTTATGGTGGTCAATAAAACCACCGGCAGAGGTGTTTTTGGTCAGCCGAATGGACATTTTTCGGTATATGCCAATACTGGTGACGTCATCGCTCTTTCAACAAAAGGTTATCCGGTATATCAATTTGTAGTCAAGCCCGATGAAAATTGCCAAACCAAAATACTAGCATACGTGGAGCGCTTGCCCCAAGAGGTGCCCGATGTAATTGTAAGGCCGCTTAAAACATTAGAGCAAATCAAAGAAGAAAGAGAAAACCTCGCGCTGCGCGAAACGCGTTTGGTGACGGGTGTAAATGTGCTCGAAAGCCCAATAACTGCTTTGTATCAGGCTTTTTCCAAGAAAGAACAAAACAAACGTTGGATTGCCGAACAAGAATACAAAGACGACCAGCGCCGAATTGTGCAAGAACTACTTAGGTTGTATGTGGCTTTCGATATCATCGAGCTCTCGGAACAAGAATTTGATGCGTTTATCACTTTTCTGAACATCGACGAGCAGTTCATCAAGACAGCATCTGAAATGGAACTCATTTTGTTTATCAAAGACAAATACGAGCATTTCAAAAGATTATAAGCAAGCTGCTCGGCTGTGGCTTAAATCGATTTTATATCTTCAATAATACGTAGGGCCAGTGCATTGGCTTTTTCCTCTGAAGCGGATTCAGCATAAATTCGGATAATCGGTTCTGTATTGCTTTTGCGCAAATGCACCCATTCTTTATCGATGTAAATCTTGACGCCGTCAGTGGTGTCCACTTCATGCGCCGTGTATAGTTTTGCCATTTGCGCTAAAATGTGATCGACGTCGGTACCTGGGTTGAGGTCAATTTTATTTTTGGAAATCACGTAGTTAGGATAACTTGAGCGCAAAGCCGTCATGGACAATCTCTTGTGAGCCAAGTGGCTTAAAAACAAGGCGATGCCTACAAGAGAGTCACGGCCGTAGTGAAGTTCAGGATAAATGATACCGCCATTACCTTCGCCACCAATAACAGCGCCTATGGCTTTCATTTTAACGACCACATTCACTTCGCCAACAGCGGCAGCCTCGTAACGCAGACCACGTTGTTCGGTGATGTCGCGCAGCGCACGCGTCGACGATAAATTAGAAACAGTTGGGCCAGGCGTGTGGGTGAGTACGTAATCGGAAACGGCTACTAGCGTGTATTCTTCGCCAAACATACTGCCGTCTTCGCAAACCAAGGCCAAGCGGTCTACATCGGGGTCTACGGTGAGGCCAATATGAGCGCCGCTCTGCACCACGCGCTGAGATAACTCAGTGAGGTGTTCTGGAAGTGGCTCCGGGTTATGTGGGAAGTGCCCTGTTGGTTCGCAATAGAGCTCTTCTATTTGTGCGACACCTAGGGCGCGCAACAAGGCAGGCACAAAAATACCACCTGTAGAGTTGACGGCATCGACAACGACTTTAAATTGTGCTGCTTCAATGGCTGCTTTGTCTACGAGGGGCAGGGCTAAAATGGCTTCGATGTGCTTTTCTAAATAGCTGGCATTGAATTCAACGGTTCCGAGGTCATCTACTTGGGCAAAATCAAAGGCTTCGTCTTGGGCAATTTGCATCAGCGCTTCTCCTTCGGCACCGGATATAAATTCACCCTTTGCATTGAGTAATTTCAGCGCATTCCATTGTTTTGGATTGTGGCTAGCCGTCAAGATGATTCCGCCATGCGCGTTTTCCATTGGTACGGCAACTTCTACAGTTGGTGTAGTAGATAGGCCTAGATCGATGATGTCAATTCCCAAACCAACTAAGGTTTGCTGCACCAAGGCGGCAATCATGGGGCCTGAAATGCGCGCATCGCGGCCAATGACCACCTTAAGTTTTTGTCCGGGGTATTGTTGTTGTAGCCAAGTGCCATATGCGGCGGCAAATTTAACGGCATCGATAGGTGTGAGGCCTTGGTCTACACGGCCGCCGATTGTGCCGCGGATCCCTGAAATGGATTTGATGAGTGTCATGCGTTTTGATTCTGAAGCATTTGTAATACAGCAACCATAGCCTCGGTGCCTTTGTTTCCATAAATGCCGCCAGCGCGGTCAAGGGATTGTTGTTCGGTGTTGTCAGTGAGTAAGCAAAAACCAACGGGCTTGTTGAATTTGAGCATGACGTCCATTAGTCCTTGCGTGGCGCCGCTGCAGACAAAGTCAAAATGCCGGGTTTCACCTTGAATTACTACACCAATGGCCACTACGCCGTCGATGTGCTGGTCTTGGCAGAGTTGCTGGGCACCTAAGGGCAATTCAAATGCGCCAGGAACTCGAATAATGCGTCTGAATGCTTGGTTATGACCAATGGCATCTAGCACTTCTTGTGCGCCTTCTAATAGTCTTTCTGTGATGTGCCCGTTCCAAGCAGAAACAACAATGCCGATTCGAAAATCGGCACAGTTGGTTAAAGTTTTTGGATCAAAGGCAGGGCCGTTTTTACTTGCGGTAGCCATGATAAATGTTATTTAGTAGCACAACGAGCGATATAGCGATCGATGGTTTTGGTGCTTGCGTAATTCGGGTAGTCGTCTTTGATGCGTTGGTAGTGTGCAGCAGCATCTGCTTTTTTGTTGAGTTCTTCACAAACCAAACCTGCTTTGAACAAGAACATTGGGGAAGTGAATTCGTTGTCTTCGCGGTCTGCGGCTTCAAGGTAAAGTTCAAGGGCATCGTTGTATTTCTTCATTTGGTTGTAGCAGTCTCCTTGCAAACCAATGCTGAGCGTAGAAATATAGGTGTCTTCGAGGTCTACACTTTTGAGTTGCTCGAGTGCAGCAGTGTATTTTCCTTTTTTCATGTATTGTGTGGCCAATAAATATTGACCGATTTCACCACCTGTTTTACCGTCGTTGTTTTTGACAAACGGGACTAAAACACCAATAGCTTGGTCTGTGGAGTCTTTGGTGATGTAATTAAGTGCAACCCACCAGCCGTCGTTGGATTTTTCATTGGCTGGACCCCATATGAATTGTCTGTAAGCGAAATAAACAACAACAAGTGCGATTACACCGCCGACAATATAAGTGCCTAATTTGAAATTCTTGTTGTTGTTGAATTTGTTTTTAAGGTCTTCGAAGCTCAGTTGCTCTATCATATTCCAAAATTTTGAAACGCAAATATAAATCATTTTAGCAAATGAATTGTGTATTTTTGCGCTATGTTTACATACAAAAGCGCACCTTTTTCTCTTCTTGTCATCCTACTTCTTTTATTTAGCCCCGCTTTTAAGGCCCAAAACATCATCAGTATTACCGGAAAAATATTAACAAGCGAGCGCAGCGTTCCTTTAGAATATGTGTCTGTAAAACTGTTTCTCTTGCCAGACTCTAGTTTTCAGAAAGGGGTATTCACCAATCCCGAAGGAAAATTTGAATTGGTCGCAGCGCCGGGTAAATACTACATTCAGCTGAGTTTGGCACAATACGAGTTCGAGAATACCGAAAGTTTCGATCTCAAGGCGGGTCAGGTTAATTTTCATCTCGGAACCCTACGCATGCAACTGACCAAAACACAAAACGTAAAAGATGTCGTGGTGCAAGGTCAAAAAGACATCATGCAAGCCGGCATTGACAAAAAGGTTTATAATGTGGCCGAAGACCTCAATGTCAACGGCGGAACCGCCAATGACATTCTCAATCGCTTGCCTTCGGTAGAGGTGGATCAAGATGGTGGCGTTTTGCTCAGAGGGCAGGGGAGTGTTACTGTATTGATCGACGGCAGACCCAGTTCACTAAGCGGCAGTTCGGGAAAAACGCTTTTAGATGCCTTACCAGCCAATTCCATTGAACGCGTAGAGATCGTGACCAATCCGTCTGCCAAGTACGACCCTGATGGTAGCTCGGGCATCATCAATATTGTACTTAAAAAGAACAAGCTACTAGGTTTTAATGGCATGGTATCAACCAATCTGGCATCTGGAGATCTCAAAGGCGGAAACGTCGGTGAGGGGACTGCCTCTTTAAGCTATCGAAATGGAAATATCAATGTGTTTGGAACCTACACGGCGCGCTACCTCGAAGGATACCGCAATAACTACAACGATATACGCCAAGATTTAAGTACTGGCACTTTTATTTTAGATCAAAACAGAACCGGAACAGATTTGGACGCTGGTCAGACTTTTCGCTTCGGAACAGATATCAACCTCAATCCACGCAATACGCTTGGTTTTGTGGCAACCGGTTCTTTGACCCGTCGAGACCGAACTGGCGACCTCTGGAATGCCGAACTCAACGAACTCAATGAAATCACCAATTTATGGCAGCGCACCTCCTACGACCCGACTACGCGCCGCAATCTAGACCTAAATGTCAATTACAAGCATGATTTCAAAGCCGAGCGCGGCAATCTTATCATCGACTTCAATCAGTCTTTAGGTACAGAATGGATAGACGGTTTTTATAAAAATTATTACTACAACCCAGATAGCTCTTTGTCTAGTCTTCCTGTTTTGGATCAACAACTTTTCAATACTGAGAAAAACAATATCACCACAGCACAAGCCGATCTTACTTACTTGTTCCCAGCACTCGGATTGCGAACAGAAGCGGGTTTAAAGGCCATCTTACGAGATCAACTTGTCGATACCTATTCACAAACGTTCGACGATCTTTTAGGTGTATACCAAGCCGACACCTTAGCCAATTTTCTTTATGGCTACAAAGAACAAATTTTCAGTGCCTATGGCGTCGTAGGAAAACAATTCAATCGTTTTAAAGCACAGGCTGGATTACGTCTAGAAAAAGCGTATCAAATCCCAAACCTGATTTCAGACAGCATCCGGATTGTCAATGATTACTTTAATTTCTTTCCTTCGGCACACTTGCGCTATGAGCTCAAGCCAAAATCAGAACTCAGCCTAAGTTACTCTCGCCGCATTAAACGTGCATCTGCCGGAGAACTCAATCCCTTCACGAATTATTCGGACCCGTACAACTTACAGCGCGGAAATCCGTACCTGAACCCAGAGTTTATCCATTCATTTGACCTTGCTTATTCATTAGAAAAAAAGAAATTGACTGTTTCGAGCGCCTTATTTTACCGTAGCGCCAATGACGTCATTTCCAGGTTCAAGGAATTCTATCCGAACAACACCAGTGCGGTTACCTACCTGAATATTGCACAAACAAAATCCCTTGGTGCTGAGCTGATCCTCATGATGAAACCCATCAGTGGATTGCGCACAACAGTCTCTTATAACGGAAATTATACTTGGTACTTCAGCAATGATAGCCTTATTCCAAACCGCCAAGGATTTAACCATAATGTCAAATGGAATACTGCTTATGAATTCTGGAAAAAGACAGCAACCCTACAATTGAGTGTCAATTACAACGGTCCTCGCGTTACCGTTCAAGGAATTGCGCAGCGCAGGGGGCCAATAGATCTTGCCTTTGAGAAAAAACTCGCCAATGGCAACTGGACAATTGGCACTAGAGTCACCGATATTTTTAACCGTCAGGGTTTTTATTTCATTGTTGATCGCCCGGGTATTTATCAGTCTGGCGAATTCAAATGGCTTACGCGCCGTGTCTATATCTCAGCAACTTATAAGTTTGGTAAATTAGAGATTTCGAACAAGGGCAAGCAAATGAACGGAGAAGGCGGCGGCGGAGAGCTTTAAATTTTGCTGATTTTAGCCTGTAGTGCTTTGTTCCATGCAATCCATACTTTTAGTGACTGCGGTGTATTTTGCCCATCTAATTCGTTAATATGGGATATCCCTTTTTGCGCTAAATCCTTTAGTGTCTCTAAAATAGCAATTGGGTCAAACTGCTGAGAGAGCTTTACTTCTGTATTTGAATGCCCAGCTTGAGCCCAAAAATCAAATGACGTACGCATTATCTTTTGATAGGCCTCTAATACTTTTAGTGCGTTTTTTGGTGCGACACAATTATACAACAAATGAGCAACTTGGACTTTTATTTGTTGCTGCTGGTTATATAGGTCAACTAGCGTTGTATCAGGTGAAAAAATAGGCGCTTCAGGGATTGTAAATTCCTGATTTTCGGTAGGTATGAGCAGCGTTTCTGCTGCTTTTGACAAGTTTTCTAAAGCGTTTATCCATTTCGGATACAATAAAACTTGATCGAGTTGCCTATAAATTTTTTGTTTGTATTCGAAAAAGACCAATTCAAATTGCTCCTCAGGATCTTGGCCGTCAGTAACATTCAAAAGGGCAAGCGCCTCGTTTTGGGTCATTTTTGCTGGTTTTTGCGCATGCGCAAATTGAGCATTTCCACAATCAGTGCATAAACGAGCGCAAAATAGATGTAGCCTTTTTGCATGTGTTCACCAAAGCCCTCAGCGATGAGCATGACGCCAATAGCTACCAAAAATGAAAGTGCTATCATTTTAATTGTTGGTCTTTCATTGATGAATTTGCTGATTGGCCCTGAAAAAAGCATCATGACAAACATGGAGATAAGCACCGAAAGAACAATGATTACCAAAGGGTTGCCATGGGTCTCGTGGGCAATATCGTTGGTCATGCCAATGGCAGATATGACAGAGTCAAAACTGAAAATGAAATCGACCAACACAATTTGTGTTACGGCTGCCGAAAAGGTGGCGTAGGCTTTAGAGCTGGTTTCATGCGCGGTGCCTTTGACGCTGGCGTGCATTTCGCCAACTGATTTGTAGATCAAGAACAAACCGCCAATGAGTAGCACAAGGCTATGCGCGGTAAACGAATAACCAGCTATCGAAAACAGCGGTTCGCGGTCGAGGGTCATGATCCAGGATACCAAGCTGAGCATAATGATGCGAATGACCAAAGCCAAGCTCAGGCCAATCAGCCGCGCACTGCGTTGTTTGTTTTTGGGTAAGTTATCGGTAATGATTGAAATAAATATAATGTTGTCGATACCTAAAACGATTTCGAGTAGGGTGAGGATAAACAAGTAGGTAAGGCCTACAGAGGTGCCGAGAATGGCAAGGTATTCAGTCATTGAAGTTATTTTTTTACGAAATTAAAAAAGTCTTGCAGAACAGTGGCGTTTTGAGCTTGTTCGGTTTCTATTTCCAAAATTTGTTGCGTCGGGTTCGTCAAAAAAGCGCTTAGGGTATCAAACAGCAGTTCTTTTTGATTGAGGAAAATTACTTCAAAACCAAAACCTGCTGCAATTTTACCTGGAGACTTTTGATGAGTGGCTTCAAAATACTGACTGCGCAATGGAGATTGGGCGGGGCCCGGAATGATTTGAAAAATACCCCCGCCATGGTTTTGAATGATGATTATCTTCAAGTTGTTTGGAAAAGGCTGGGTCCAGAGTGCATTGCTGTCGTAAATAAAAGAGGTGTCGCCGCAAATGAGCAAGTGTGAACGTTGCGGTGTGCTAAGAGCGGCGCCGACTGCTGTAGAAACCGAGCCATCTATGCCGCTGGTGCCACGGTTGCTGTGATAAATAACATCCGGAAGGGGATCAAAAAGCTGCGCATATCGGACTACTGAGCTATTGGCTAAGTGAAGCGTGCAAGGGCTATGAAGGCAGTCTTGAACGGTGGCAAAAATGTCGTAGTCAAAAAGTTGTGTAGGATTGGTTTCAAACAAGGCTTGTTGGTCCTTGGCAATGTAGTCAACAGCCTTCCATTTACCTTGGAAATTATTGGTTTGTAATGAGATATCCGCACTTAAAAGAGATTCAAAAAAGAAAACCGGATCGATAGAAAGACAAGCCGTTAACGTTCCATAGGTATTCATTTCAGGGAAGTCAGTCGCTAAGCGCCAATGAACGGCCAAAGAAGTTTGACGCAAATAAGCCTTGATGCGCTTGGAAACAACTGCCCCTCCCAAACTGATCAAAACGGTGGGGCGAAAGCTGTTGTCTGCTGGGTCAAAACCATTGAGGCTGCGGTCAATACAAGCGTTAAAGAGCGGAGACTTTAGATTGGATGTATTCTCGACCAATACCACTACATTGCTGTAGGCGGCAAATTGAGCAAGGGCATCTTGAAGTTTGGAGTTGGGGTCCATTTGGCCAACAAGCACCATGATTTTTTGCTCATGGAGTACGGAGAAGTCAGGTAACTGTGCGTTTTGATTTGATGAAGGTAAACTTTCTTTAAAATCAAAGTTACTGACCGGCGCTAAGCCATAAAGCGGTTCGTTCAAACCTATATTGAGGTGAATTGGACCTTTCCATGGTGCATAAAGTAGGTCTAGAAACGATTGGATTTGCTGGGTGTTTTGCGCGCTGTATTCAAAAGAATCTTCGTCAAAACCAAGATAGGCATGGGTGTGATTTTTGAATACTTCAGCCTGAACTATCGTTTGGCCGTCACCTTGATTGATCCATTTGGCCGGGCGATCGGCCGTTAAAGCAAGCAGCGGGATATTTCGGTAATAGGCCTCGGCAAGCGCAGGATAATAATTGAGGCAAGCCGAACCCGAAGTACAACAAATAGCAACTGGTGTTTGGCTTTCTTGTGCCCAACCTAAGGCCACAAATGCCGCTGCGCGTTCGTCGTGGACCACTAAGGTTTCAATGGAAGGGTGCGCGTCAAAAGCAATGGCAAAAGAAGCGTTGCGAGAGCCCGGTGACAGCACAACTTTTTGAATTTTGTGCTGAACCATTGCGGCCACCACAAATTGCACCAATTGTTTGTCAGAGCTTTGCATGCCGCAAATTTACGTCAAATCAGAGCAGGCGCAACAAGGTTTGGCTTTTATTTTCAGTTTCTTGCCATTCGTCTTGAGCGACAGAATCTGGCGTAAAACCACCACCCACGTAACAATAAAGGAAATCCGAGATAAGCTGACCACAACGCAAATTCACGTATAGTTTTTCTGCTCCGCGGCGGTTGCAACCGATGATGCCAGTATAGAGTTCGCGCTCATGGCTTTCGATGGCGCCAATATACTGTTGGGCAACCTTTTTGGGCAAGCCGGCAACGGCTGGTGTAGGGTGTAGGTGCTTGAGTAACAACGGCAGCACTTCGTCGGGCATTTGCCAGGTTAATTCTTGTAATAGGTGTGTCACAGGTCCGGGGCTGTAAAATTGGATGTCCGACACCTGCAATTGTGCGCCGGGGATTTGCCGTAACTGCCCTTCAATAAATTCGGTGACCATCGCATGCTCGTTGTATTCTTTAAAACTGAAGTCGCGGTCGTCGCCGGCTGCCTTGGTGCCTGCTAAGGCCATTGTCCTGAAACGAGTGCCTGTTCTTTCGAGTAAAATTTCAGGACTTGCGCCAATCCAGGTGCCTAGACTGGTGTTGTCAAAGTAGTACACAAGTGCGTTGGGGTAATGTTCCAAAAGTTTCTCAAAAAGAGCTTCGGGGTCGAAGAGTTCTTTTGGTGCTTTCTTGATTCTTGACAACACTATTTTATCCGCAACGCCTCGGTTGAGGTCATTGATGAGTTGTTGCGCTTGCATGATGTAGGCCTCTTGATCGATACAAAAAGGCGCTGCTTTAGGTACAGAAGTGGGCGTAGCTGATGTAGACCAATTATATTTAATGCTTTGATCGAAGTTTGTGATAATAAAATCTTTATTATCAATGCTTTCTGTCTGAATAAAATCACCTTCTAAACGAATAGTGTGCTCTCCTGGAAGGCGGTACCGAAGCATGTTATTCTGTTTTAGGTAAAACCATGACGGTGTGTTTGCCATGGCAAATAAGGCGTTGACTAAGCGCTTCGCGCACCTCAATGTTCCAAAGATGGGTGGTGCGTCCGGCATGAATCAAGCGTGCGGTTGCATGTACTTCACCTTCTTTAACGGCACCAACATGGTTAGCCGAAATATCGAGGCCAACTGCGTAGTGAGTACTGGGGTCGATGAGTAAAACGGAGCCTAAAGAACCTACGGTTTCCATGAGCGCGGCGCTTGCGCCACCATGCAATAAGCCCATAGGTTGTCGGGTTCGCTCGTTGACCGGCATGCTAGCCCTGACAAAAGTATCGCCGATTTCAAGGTACTGAATACTTAATGCTTCCATGAGTGTACCTGGGTTGAGTGCGTTGAGTTGATCGAGCGGAACTTGCTTTAATTTCATGCTGCAAATATACGCAAGAGCTTTGCAAGCGCGTTCCAAAATCGTAAATTTGATTTATGGGAATGACAAAATCTATCGATGTTTATTTAAGCGACGGTTGTGGTCGTTGTAGTAAATTTGGAACAGACGACTGCTCTGTGCGGGTATTTGCACAACAAATAGAAGCCCTAAGGGGTATTGCACTGTCTGTATTTCAGGAAGAATCCATGAAATGGGGGACACCTTGCTACACGTACAATGGCAAAAATGTTGTAGCCTTGTTTAGTTTCAAAGACAACTGCGGTTTTTCCTTTTTCAAAGGCCCTCTACTTGCAGATCAACACAACATGCTTGTCGCACCCTCAGAAACCGCTCAAACCTTTCGTTTATTGCGCTTTAAAAATCTGTCCGAAATTCTTGAAAAGCAAGAGCAAATCAGGTCTTATTTATTTGAGGCACTCGAAGTCGAAAAAGCAGGGCTCAAGTTACAACTCAGACCAGCCACTGAATTCCCTGTACCTGAAGAGCTCAACGCACAGTTTCATGCCGATCCAACATTTGAAAAAGCGTTTCGTGCTTTGACGCCGGGTCGCCAGAAAAATTATTTGCGTCATTTTAATGATGCCAAGCAAAGCGCCACGCGTACAGCGCGCATAGAAAAATACAAACCTTTCATTTTCAGAGGCATCGGCTTTGACGAAGCCTGGAAGATGAAGTAGAAATCAAAAAAACTTTAGCTAAAGTTTAAAAAACCCTTGCAGGAACCCGAAGTTTTAGTACTTTTGCCTCGGAAAGTTGGCAGAGTGGTCGATTGCGGCGGTCTTGAAAACCGTTGAACCGAGAGGTTCCGGGGGTTCGAATCCCTCACTTTCCGCCAAGTAAAAAAAGCAACCCATTGGTTGCTTTTTTTGTTTAAGGTCGTTTGGGATGAGAACCCCGGGGTTCGACCCGACGACCGCAGGGAGGAGAGCACGCGTAGCGTAATCCCTCACTTTCCGCCAAAGAAAAAAAGCCCTGATTTTTCAGGGCTTTTTTAGTTTAAATCATGTCTAGTCCTGAAATAGCGATACACAAATTTTATCGTTATGGAAAAAAGAGAAAAAGTTATTTATGAAAAGCGCAGCCAAAAGGATTATTATATGTCCTTT